>OHKT01000197.1_pt1 | contig 28588 bp, 23 predicted proteins | sample 1568871 | NCBI WGS metagenome assembly OHKT01 (sample SAMEA3879558, study PRJEB24766) | human gut metagenome | biome: human-associated habitat; feature: feces | place: USA | collected 1985/1987
ACTTAGAGAAGATAAAAGAAGAGAAAATACTCCTATATTTAAGTATAATAGTAGTACTTCAAAATTTGAATTATTTAGTTATATAGATAATGTAGCTTATGATGGTTTAGATGCAATTCTTTTAAATGATTCTGTTGCTATAATTGCAGGTAGAGATTGGAGGAATTATTATACTCCAACAAGATTTGCTCTAATAAACAGTTCTGGAAGTGTATTCCTTAGTAATGCTAAATATTATGGTGATGTATTAGGAAGAGATTGTGGGTATTGCTCTCTTCAAATAATAGACAATACCTTAGTTAATATCTTCTATTTGAAAAGGTCTCAGCCTAATTATAATTATGGAATTGTAAGTAGAAGAATTCCAGTTGATGCGGTACTTAATTTAATATTTTATTAATATGGGAACAATAATAAAAACTGTAGATAGGCAATATAATAAAGTAGCTAAATCATGGTATGATAGCACTTTTAAATTATTATTTCCTATTGAAGGAAATAATGTTATATTTTATTCCAGCTACTTTAATGGAAGAGGTGCATATAAAGAAGGAGTAAATCTTTCAGGTAATATTATAAAGTTTAAAGTTGCATTAGCCAATAATTTAGGTACAGAATTAACTAAGGGACAAATATTTTCAGCTATTGATAGAACTAATAAAATTAAATTAGATGTATTTCTTAATAAAGAAAGTTCTACAAGTTATAATTCTGTTATAACTTTAGTATATAGTACTGAAAGTGCAGTTACTACTTTTGATTATACCATGCTTTTTAAATCTTCTATAGATTCTGTGTATAGAGTATTAGAAATTAATATAGATACAGTAAATTTAACTGCCACTGGAACTCATTACCAAAGGTATTCAAATAATCAACCTATTACTGAGTTTACTATGAATAAAGTAAGTACTTCTGGAAAAGTATTTGATTCTGGTAAAAATATTCTTGCTCTGGGAACTGATGCAGAAAATATAAAACTTCCTTCATCTGCTTATCCAAGAATTTTTGCTATGCTTGTTGATATTGATGATAGTGTTATATTTAATACAAAAATAGAAAGTTATTCAGCAAAAGGAGCATATATAGATTATGCTACTAATACTGTTATGAATTATTTAGGTTCTAATCAAACTAATTCAAAAGTCAGTGCTGCAATATCTGCATGTAATATACATAATTAAAATATGAAAGATATACAACAATTAATTAAGAAGAATAGTCAAGAGGGAAGATATGAAGACATCTTCCCTAAGACTTTCCTTGATGCAGTAATTGACAAGGAGAGTGGGACTACTCTGACAGATATTCTTTCCAGCTTTAATATGTACTTCCTTTCATACACAGGAAGTAGGGAAACTACAAGACTTGAGGTTCCTATGTCACTTAGGAAACAAGGATTGTGGATAACCTATGTACTATATGATGGAAATACTATTACAGAATGGTATGGAATCAATGCTGTGGATGATGCTTCTTGGCAGGATGGTAATAACTGGAGATTAGGTTCAAATATGTTGGTAGGTGATATTAGTATCTCTGCTGATGGTAATTGGATTATTAATGGAGTTGATACTGGAATCCCTGCAAGAGGAGAGAAAGGAGACAAGTTACTTGTAAGAGTAAGTGAAGATAAAACTAAGATAGAGTATTCTTATAACAATGTATTGTGGGAGGAACTTTTTCCACTTAGTCTTATTACTCCTACTATTCAGATAGCCCCTGTTACTCCATTAGAGCCGGGAGTTAATCCTACTGCAACTAACATAGGCAATCCATTTGATGTTAATATCAGATTTGGTTTACCTAAATCTCCTACTATAAATGTAGGTTCTGTATCTACACTTCCTGCTGGGTCTGTAGTTAAAGTAATAAACTCTGGTACTGAATATAAAGTAGTACTTGATTTCTCCATACCTATGGGTAATACTGGTGCTAAGGGTGAAAAAGGAGATGGATGGGAACTAAAAGGCTTTGTAGATGCTGCAAGCAATCTTCCTTCAAGTGGTAATACATTAGGAGATTTATACTTGGTAGGAACAGCAACTCCTTATCAGGCTTATGTATGGAGAGGTTCTACATATAATTGGGTTAATATTGGTACAGCTTTAGAAATCAAGGCATCTATATTTGATGGTGGTAGAGCTGATACTAAGTATGGAGGAGCAAGAACTATTGATTGTGGTGGTGCAGATGCTTTTTTAACATAATAAAATAGACAAGAAATGGATAGATTTCAATTTAGAAGAGATACATCAGCAAGATGGACCAGTATCAATCCTATACTACTTGAAGGTGAAATTGGTGTTGAGACTGACACTAAACTAAGAAAGATGGGAGATGGTGTTAATAGGTGGAATAACTTGGACTATCTTGCTGCTGAAAACATAGTTCAAGAGTTAGGTGATAGTGAAACTGCCACTGTAAGTCAGAAAGCTATAACAGCAGCTATAGATGAACAGAAATATAAGTTATATCCATCTATGGGAATATTTGGTATGCCTGCTGTTGATTATAATCATTTATCTAACTATGATAGTGAGGGAGCTTTTAGTGGATATATCCCAGATGGTAATTATGATTGTGCTTGGGTTTATATCTTTGAAGGTAGTACTACAATTAAAGTAGAAGGAGCTACTCCAAGTATTATAGGGTACTTTAGTGGTAAGACCCCTGAATTAGGAACTTTACTTGGTAAAGGTACTACTATTCCAAGTGGTGCTAAACTATGTTTGGTAAACTTTATTAAGGCAAAAAATCCTAATGGTTATGCTAATTTAGTTATCAGGCAAGAAGGAATGGCTTCAAGTGTAGAAGCAGTTAATAGTGTTGAAGAAAGATTGGAACCTACAGAGACAGTTACTACAGAACTTACTTCAAGTTTTGAGGCTACTCCTATAAGTAAGAACTTCTTAGATACTAAAGATATATTGGTAGGATGGGGATTTTCAGATGGAAATTGGGTAAAGAATACTACTCTTAATAGTTCTGGAAAGATATATTTAAAGGATTCTCAGACTTATACTGCTCAGAATGTTAGAGCCTATGGAACTAATCTGAACATGTATATAGCTGCCTTTGATATTTATGATAATTATTTAGGTAGGACAATAGTAACTTTCCCATCAGAAAATAATCTAAAAGTTACTTTCCTGTATAGTAGAAGAGAAGGTGAGGCTTACCAAAGAGTTGTATTAAAAACAAGTACATCTACTATAGACCTATCTAATATGCAAATTGAGGAAGGCTTTATAGCAACTACTATTACTCCTTTTGCAGGGTATCTATTTAATAAACCAACTGAGGATTTCATAAGTCAGATTAAAGGTCAGTATAAGGAATTACCCAAAGGTAAGAATTACATAAATATGGCAGACATATTATATGGTTATACTACAGAAAATGGTCAATGGATTCCTAATGCAAGAGGTAGAGCAAGTAATAAGTTATTCTTAACACAAGGTCAGACTTACACTGCACATGATATAGCTATCTATAACACTACTATTAGGAATATGTATCTTATTCTCTTTGATGAAAATGATAACTTCATCAGAAGAATAGCATACCCAATGACAGTGGATTCTACTGGTACTAAAGGTAGTGTTACATTTACATATAATATAGAAGATGCTTTCTATGTAAGAATGTTACTTCAAAGTTCTGCATCAGCATCAGTTCTTGTTCCTACTGGGCAATTAGAGGCTGGTTCTGTAGCTACAGCTTATGAACCTTATGCAGGAACTATATATGAACCAGTTATTACTACTGGTGGTCAAATTCTAAAGGATAGAAATATTCTTCTTACAGGAGCCTCTTTTGCTTATTCAGGTAATGAATGGTTTGGTTATGTATGTAAGAATCTGAATGTTACTGGTTATAATAAGGCTGTAAGTGGTGAAACAATGCAACATACTGCACAGAAGATTCATGATGGTACATTATATTCTCAGACAGAGTTTGAAGACTTTGATGTACTTCTGATATTCCATTCACACAATCAGGCTGTAAATAATACAGCTAATATAAAGACAGATTATAATGACTATACATTCCCTATTACAGACAGGTCTGCACAATGGGATTATGTATTGAAGAAATATGCTGCTGATTGTTATGCTGCAAGACTTAATCCTGATAGTAGGTGGTATGGTACTAAGTATGGTAAGCCTTATATGGTAGTAGTTTGTACTCACTGGCATGATGCAAGAACTATATTCAATGACTCTATTAGAGAGCTTCAAAAGAAATGGGGATTCATCTTATGTGAGTTTGACACAAGAATAGGCTTTAGTAAGAACCAAGTTCATCCTGTTACAGGAGAACAGGTTTCCATCCTTCACTGTGATAATCCTTCTGGAGACACAGAAGTGATAAATGGAGTTACTTATGGATGGCATCCTACAAGGGATAAAGGTGCATGGATTCAACATCAGATGGCATCTATTGTTGAAAGTACAATAAGAAATTTATAATGATATGGCAGATAGAGTAATACAAAGAAATGACACTGCTGCAAGGTGGCAGTCAATTAACCCAGTTCTTGCACAAGGAGAACTGGGTATAGTCTCTGATGGGGCTAAAGGATATAAGATAGGTGATGGTGTCACTGCATGGAATAGTCTTGAATATCCTGCAAATCCAGCAAGTGTGGTACAAGATTTAGGTAATAGTGAGACTTCTGTAATAAGCCAAAATACTGCTACTGAAATAGCTAAGAAATCTTTAGTTCTTTTTGAAGGATTTGTAGAGGTAGAAACTTCTACAATCATAAATGAAAGATATGAAGGCTTTGATGGGATTGTTAAATATAACAAGACTTCTCAACATTTTGTATATCAAGTAGGGAGCAGTTATTATAATAGTTGGAATGATTGTGAACTATATGGTACTCCTTATTCTTATGGTAGAGTTCCTTATCTCAATAAATTATATAGTTATTTAGGAATAATATATCATGTTACAGATGTTGGAGGTGCAATTATAGAGAATCCTGTAGTTACCTCAGTTGTAGATAAACTTGAGACATCTGATTATTTATATAACATATATTATAACCCAACAACAGGTCTTGAAACTTTTGAACCTTCAAGATTGACTACAAACTTTATATCAGTTGATGAAGGTCTCATATTTGATTATAGGCTAACAGGATATAGTACAAGTATTGCAATTGCTGCATTTGATGCAAACAAAAATATCTTAATAGATAAGAGTGTGATAGTAAATGCCCCATCAGCATCAGCCCCTAATGTAGGTAGGTATGTAGTAGATAATACTGTTAGATTTATCAGAGTTACAAGACTGAATAATAGTAATGGATTAGTTCAAACCTTTGTTCATAATAAGGCAGATTACTCTTCTTTGGCAAAAGAATCCTTCAATGGCATTAAAATACTTATGAATGCTGACTTTACTGTAGAAGGTGTATATATTAATCCAAGTACAGGATTAGAATCTCCTAATCCATCTTACTCAGCTACCCCCTTTATACCTATAGTCTCTGGAGAGACTATATACTATAGTGGGCTTAATGGTACAAATGGTGCAGCTATCATAGGAATATATGATGAAAATAAGACACCAATTAATCTTATTAGAGGGGAAAGTACTTATGAAGGAAGGGTTTATGTAGCTCCAGAAAAAGCAGCTTATGTTAGATTCTCTTACTTAGTGTCTGATAACCCTGTGGTTATTAAGATTATAAGTGAAACCTCTAAGGCTAATATGACTACTAAGAACAAGAGTAATCTTATTGTTAATGGATTTGATGAGTTTGTAGTTAGTGGAACTTGGTCAAGAGAGGGCAAGAACCTTAAAGTTACTGGAGGTGGATTTACTGCTGCAAGATTATTCTCAGAAACATTTGAAGATGAATTTAATATGAGTTGTAAATTAAGGACAACTAATAATGGAGATTTTGAATGTGGTATTGGAAAACAATCTTTAGCAGGTAACTATGTTGGTGTTTGGGTTACTATTTGTAAAAATGCAAGTGGCTCTTTCCTAAAGTTATATTATAATATAGATGGTTCTTATGTGGAACAAACTAATCTAAGACAAACTATTTCAACAGGATTACAAGCTATGAGATGGTACACTCTACAGTTTAGTAAAACCACTGATTCTGCATCTACACTTTCAGCTAAAGTATATGATGATATAACAGATGAATTATTGGCAACTTTATCAACATCTCCTAATGCTACTTATGCTTGGGGTTATCCAACTTGCACTAATATCAATGGTACAAATGAATTCTCAGGATTTAATATGTACTATCCAAAGAATGTCTATCCACCAGTAGCAGTATATGGAGATAGCTTTGTTGAAGGAGACACAGTGAGGACTACTAAGAATGTAAGATGGAGTGCTTTACTCCAAGCTCAACTTGGAAAGAAAGACTGTTTATTATATGGTCATGGAGGTGCTTCTTCTAAGAGTGATACTACAAGAATACTATTCCAAATAAATAGAATAAGTAGTCAATATGCCATAATAGCACTTGGTCAGAATGATGCTTCATTTGAAGCATGGTATCAATATATAGATTATATGCTCAATCTGTGTAAGATGTGTGATATTATCCCAGTCCTTGTTACAACCTGTCCTCAGGTTAATCAAAGTGCAGATTATATTGCAAAGATGCAGACTATCAATACTTGGATTAAGAGTTCAGGCTACAATTATATTGATGCTAATGGAGCAGTTACTACTGATGGTTTGACATGGAAAGATGGTTATGTTCTATCTGATGGTATTCATCCATCTGCATTAGGACATCAAGCTATTTTTGATAGGATAAAGATAGATTGTCCCTTCTTATTAAATATATAATTGCTTAATTAATAAATCACTTATACTCTTGTATAGGTGATTTATTTTTAATATGTTTGCATAATAATATAGGGAAGAAGATATGAAGAAGTATATAATAATCTTTATTCTAATATTGATTGGAGCTATAGCTTATCTATCATATCAGAATAAACAATTGACTACTAAGTATGAAACTTCCATTGAGAATGTTAAAGCCTATGATGCTCAATTGAGTGGACTTGAAGGTGATAATAGAGTATTAAAACTAACAGTTGAACAGCTTAATTACTTCAATGATTCAATCATTAAGAAGATGAAAGTGGTCCAGAAGGAATTAGGTATAAAGGATAAGAGATTACAACAGCTTCAATATGAAGCCAGTCATGCACAAAGAACTGACACTATTATCCTACCAGATACTCTATTTATAAACCCTCAGTTAAAGCTGGATACTATAGTGGGAGATAAGTGGTTTAAGACTAATCTTCATTTAGAATTCCCAAGTACTATAGCACTCAGTCCTGAGATAGAATTAGAGAGATATACATTCATAAATGGTAAAAGGGAGACTGTGAATCCACCAAAGAAATTCTTCTTATTTAGGTGGTTCCAGAAGAAACATACAGTAGTAGAAGTGAATGTAAGGGAAATGAACCCTTATGTTAAGAACAAAACTCAAAGATTTATACAAATAATTGAATAGTTATGATTGAAAGTGGAATACTTATTACAGCATTAATAGGCATTGTCACCACTTTTACTTCTGGATTTACTGCATGGTTCTTTGCAAGAAAGAAGTATAATAGTGAGGTTGACAATAATCTGATAAATAACATGAAGGAGTCTCTTGAATTTTATACAAGGCTTTCTGAGGATAATAAACTCAGGCTTGATAGAGCTTTATCAAGGAATGAAGAACTTGAAAAAGAAGTAAAGGAATTGAGACAACAGGTGATGGGCTTATTGACAAGTATATGTACAGACCTATCTTGTCAGATAAGAAGGGGAAATTATGAGGATGTGATTAAAATTAAAAAGTGATTAATATGAAAAGAGTACTTAATCTTGGTAATCTTTCAAGGATAGTTGAAGGAGACCCTAATGAAATAACAGATGATGAAATTCTTGTAATCAAGGATAAGATTATAGAGGGTAAGATAATTGATATTCAAAAGAGAGTTGATGGTAAATTAGTATCTCTTATTACTGAGAAATACACTTATACTATCAATCCTACTCCTGCTGATGCTATAGTAGTTATCAATGGTTCAACTACTAAGAGTATTAGAGCAGCTAAAGGACATACAGTTACTTGGTCTGTATCAAAGACTGGTTTTGTAACTCAGTCTGGTAGTGATGTAATCTCCGGTGATGTATTAAAGGATGTAACATTAGTAGAATCTGGCAGTTAATGAAACTATTATTAAGAAGAATATTTAAAGGACCTCAATATACCATAGGTAAACTCTATGTAAATGGAGTTTATGAATGTGATACTCTTGAGGATACTGATAGAGGTCTACATGAAACACAATCTCTTCTGGAGATACAGAGTAAGAAGGTCTATGGGCAGACAGCAATTCCTTATGGAACTTACAAGATTGATATGAATACTGTAAGCCCCAAATTCAAGGATAGGTCATGGGCTAAATTCTGTGGAGGAAAGTTACCCAGACTTATAGATGTGAAAGGTTATGAGGGGGTACTAATCCATGTTGGTAATAAAGCTGAGGATACATTAGGTTGTATCCTTGTGGGAGAGAATAAGATAAAAGGACAAGTTATTAATAGCACAGCTACCTTTCAGGAGTTATATTCAGTAATGCTGAAAGCAAAACTCCTTGGAGAGGAACTTAGTTTAACAATAGAATAGGAGAGATTATTATGGCAAAGACTTGTAAATCAGGTGGAAAGATGCCACCAAAAGGTGGAAAGAAACCTACAAAGAAGTAGAAATGGGAAGGGTGTAGTATTATTACTATACCCTTATCTTTTGGCAGTAAATAAGTAATTTATTTATAGAGTTGTAAGAGTCTTATTTACTATGTTGTAGAAGTCATAAACTCCTACTATCTTTGCATCAGTTTAATAACTAAAGGAGTAGAAATATGATAGGAGAATTAAGTGAAGACCTCATTATGACAGGGGATGAAATAGATGTAGAGAATCTATTTTCTGATGATGGGGGTGAAGAAGAAACACAGGTAACTCCACCTGCCCCAAAGGAGAAAGAAGAAAAAGAAATTGAAAAAACTACTGAGGAAGAAGAGATAAATCCTGATGATTTATTTGATAATCCAGAGAGCGTAGGTAGTGGAAAAGATAATCAAGAAGAAGAGGAAGATACCCAATCTGAAAAGGACAAAGGTACTTCTCCCAAAACTAACTTCTACTCTTCCATTGCCAGTGCCTTGAAAGAAGGAGGTATCTTCCCTGACCTTGATGATGATACATTAGAGAGTATCAAGACTCCAGAAGATTTTGCAGAAGCAGTTGAAAAGACTGTTCAAGCAAGATTGGATGAAAGACAAAGGAGAATTGATGCTGCATTACAAGCTGATGTAGAACCAGATGAAGTAAGAAGGTATGAACAAACCCTTGCTAATTTGGATGCAATCAAGGAGGAATACATAACTGATGAAACTGAAAAGGGTGAAAGATTGAGAAAGAACTTAATCTATCAGGACTTTAGGAACAGAGGTTATAGTGAAGCCAGAGCTAAGAGAGAGGTTGAGAAATCTTTCAATGCTGGCACAGATATTGAAGATGCAAAAGAGGCATTGGAAAGTAACAGAGAATACTTTAGCACTCAATATCAAGACCTAATCAAGGAAGCTCAAGAAGAGGCAAAAGAAGAACAAAGGAAAATTAAAGAAGAGGCTGCACAATTAAAGAAATCAATGCTTGAGGACAAGGAAGTATTTACAGGTATTACACTTGATAAGACTACAAGACAAAAAGCATTTGAGAATATTACTAAGCCTGTCTTTAAAACAGAAGATGGAGAATATTTGACTGCCATTCAGAAATATGAAATGGATAATCCAGTTGAGTTCAGAAAGTATCTGTCTGTATTGTTCACTATGACTGATGGCTTCAAGAATATTGATGGTCTTGTAAAAGGTAAAGTAAAGAAAGAAGTCAAGCAAAGTCTTAGAGAATTAGAGCATAAACTCAGCAGCACTGCCAGAAACTCAACAGGTAATCCAAGATATGTTGGAGGAGTTGAGGAAGATACTGAGTCTTATATTGGAAAGGGCTGGGACCTTGATGTCTAAAAACATATTAACTAACAAAAATAATTAACAGATTATGGCTGGTAAATTAGGTAAATTTCAAATGTTAGGCTTCCAACACTGGAAGGGTCTGACAAGTGACAACCACCTTGGAGCTATCTTCCAACAAGCACCTCAGAAGGCTACAAACCTTATGGTGCAACTGTTGGCTTTCTATAGAGGAAAGAGCTTGGATACATTCCTTAATTCATTCCCTACAAGAGAGTTTGAAGATGATAATGAATACTACTGGGATGTTATTGGTTCTTCAAGGAGAAACATTCCTCTTGTAGAAGCAAGAGATGAAAATGGTGTTGTAGTTGCTGCTAATGCAGCTAATGTGGGAGTTGGTACATCTCCTTTCTATCTGGTATTCCCAGAAGACTGGTTTGCAGATGGTGAGGTTATTGTAGGTAACTTGAACCAAGTATATCCATTTAGAATCCTTGGTGAAGCAAGGATGGAAGGTACTAATGCAGTGTACAAAGTAGAACTTATGGGTGGTAATACTCAAGGTGTTCCTGCTGAGAGACTGCAACAAGGAGAAAGATTCTCTATTGAATTTGCTCCTGTAGAAAAAGAACTTTCAAGAAAGGTTGGTGATGTTAGATTCACTTCTCCTGTAAGCATGAGAAATGAATGGACTACAATCAGAATCCAACATAAGGTAGCTGGTAATAAGCTAAACAAGAAACTTGCTATGGGTATTCCTATGGTTAGAAATCTTGAAAGTGGAAAGCAAGTGAAGGACACTGCAAACATGTGGATGCACTATGTAGATTGGGAAGTAGAACTTCAATTTGATGAGTACAAGAACAATGCTATGGCATGGGGTACTTCAAACAGAAATCTGAATGGTGAATACATGAACTTTGGTAAGTCAGGTAATGCTATTAAGACTGGTGCTGGTATCTTTGAACAAACAGAGGTTGCTAATACTATGTATTACAATACATTCAGCTTGAAGTTACTTGAAGATGCACTGTATGAACTGTCAGCTTCTAAACTTGCAATGGATGATAGACTCTTTGTAATCAAGACTGGTGAAAGAGGTGCTATTCAGTTCCATAAGGAAGTATTGAAGACTGTATCTGGTTGGACTACATTTGTACTTGATAATAACTCTACAAGAGTTGTTGAGAAAGTTCAGTCAAGACTTCACAGCAATGCACTTAGTGCTGGTTTCCAATTTGTTGAATACAAGGCTCCTAATGGTGTTAGGGTGAGATTGGATGTTGACCCATTCTATGATGACCCAGTAAGAAACAAGATTCTTCACCCAATGGGTGGTGTAGCTTTCTCTTACAGATATGACATCTGGTATATTGGTACTATGGACCAACCTAATATCTTCAAGTGTAAGATTAAGGGTGACAATGAGTACAGAGGATACCAATGGGGTATCAGAAATCCTTTCACTGGACAAAAGGGTAATCCTTATATGTCATTTGATGAGGACTCTGCTGTAATTCACAGAATGGCTACTTTGGGTGTTTGTGTGCTTGACCCAACAAGAACTATGTCATTAATCCCTGCAATTCTGCAGGGATAAGCATAAAATAAAAGGGGAGGGAAATTCTCCCTCTCCTTTTTCTTTTTTAAGATATTAAATGGAGAAGTAATATGGCAAAAGAAGTTAGTAAAATGGTTTTGGATGATGAAGAGATTATGAAGGAAACACCAGTTATACCTGATGTGGATAACCTCTTTGAAGAACCAAAGACAAGAAAAACAAAGAAACAAGCAGTAATAGAGGACAATGATGAACCTATTAGCTGCCTAAGAAATGAAAGAGTTATAGTAAGGTTTGTTCCCAAGCAGACTGGTTTAGTTTCAAACCCTAAGCATATCCTATATGGAGGTATGGCAGAAGCAGCAGTAAGATGGTTTACTCTACCAAGATTGAGTTCTGGTATGTATGTAAATGCTCTCACTGATAAGGAGAAAGCCTATCTTGAAGAGATAATGGGTCTTGAATATAATGCTCTATCTATCTATAAGAAGGTAGATAACTTCTGGGATAATTATACAGTGAGATTAACTAAGCAAGATAATTTCTTGAACTTGGCTGACCCTGATGATTATATCAAATATAAAATCCTTTTAGCAAACAAGGACTATATTGCATCTTCTCTTCAAGAGCTGCAAGACAGACCTAAAATGACTTATCAGTTTGTAATTGTACAGGAAGGTGAGGAAGCTAAAACTGCTAAGAAGGAAATGAATGCTACAATGCAGTCATACATGAAGTTTGGTGAAATTCAAGATGATGCTGATAAGCTAAGAGTAATCATTGAAACCATTGATGGTAGACCTCTTGCTAAGACAACTAAGATTGAATTCTTACATGAGAAGATTAACAAGCTAATTCAAGCTGACCCAAAACTTTTCTTAAGAGTTGCAGAAGACCAGTATCTTGATACTAAAGTTCTGATTAAGAAGGCTATTGAAGAAGGTCTAATTAGTAACAGAGGTGGTATGTTATACCTGAAATCTGATGGCTCTCCTCTATGTGGAGATAATGAAGAACCTACTTTGAGTGTAGCTGCTAAGTTCTTAAGTGCTCCTAAGAGACAGGAATTAAAGTTCAGTCTGGAAGCAAAGCTAAAAGAATAAAGATATGAATGTTAATGAATTTTCTAATGAATTTGATGTACTCTATAACAACATAATGAGCAATGCTGCTCCGGGGTTAAATGAGTATGAAAAGTCTGTACTGCTTACTAAGGCTCAAGAAGAGATAGTTAAGAACTATTTTGAACCAGCAGGTAATAAGTATGGAAAAGGATTAGATGATTCACCAAAAAGACAAATAGATTTTTCAGAATTAATAAAGGTAGGGGAAGGAGTACTTAATACAAGTGCTCCTACTATCACCTTTGATAAGAGAGCTAAGGTATATGATTTACCTGCTGACTTATTCTTGGTTATAAATGAGGCTGTTGATACTAATGCAGGAACTAAACAGATAGTTCCAATCAGTTATTCTGATTATACAAGGCTTATGTCAAGACCTTATAAGGAACCAGTTAAATATCAGGCATGGAGAATAATTACTACTTCTATAAACAATATCTCTGTAGAACTAATAGTGAACAGTAATGAAACTATTACAGACTACAAGGTAAGATATATAAGAAGACCTGCTCCAATTATCACTACTAATCTATCTTCTGAATATGGTGATGTCACAATAAATGGTGTAAGCACTATTTCAGAATGTGAGCTTAACCCAATTATTCATAGTGAGATATTACAGAGAGCAGTTGAATTGGCTAAGGCAGCTTACCAAGGAGATTTGCAGGCAAGTGTTGAATTAGGACAAAGAAGTGAATAATGACTAATAAAGAATTTTCTGATGGATTCAGTACTTTACTTAACTCATTTGGTATCACTCCTAATATAACCCTTGATGAATATGAGAAATCAACATTTCTCACTAATGCTCAGGAACAAATGATTATTGACATCTACTCTGGAAGGAACATTATTTATGGTAAGTCCTTTGAACAGACAGAAGAAATAAGAAGATATTTGAGCAATTTGGTGGAGACCTATGAAACAAGTACTAAGGTTACAGGAAAGCTGGGACTATCACAAGACTCAGTATTCTTTGAGATACCACAAGATACTTGGTTCATTACTTATGAAGTGGCATTCCTCAAGGATAGTAGATTAGGTTGTTTGGATGGTATAGAGGCAAGTGTGGTTCCATTACCACAGGATGATTTATATAGAGCAAAGGATAATCCATTTAGAGGACCAAGTAAAGACAGAGTACTAAGACTTGATATAAAGAGTGATTTAGCTGAGTTAATCAGCAAGTATAATGTGGACAAGTATTTAATGAGATATATCTCTCAACCCACTCCTATTATACTGGTAGATTTACCTGATGGACTAAGTATCAATGGTGTAAGTACTGAAAGTGAATGTGAACTAAATCCTGTAGTACACAGAGCAATACTTGAGAGAGCTGTACAGCTTGCCATAATAAGTAAAACTCAACTGACAGGAAATAAAGAATAAATTATAAATGTTTAATTAAACTAAAAAGATTATGGTAATTTCTATTAATCAAGTAAGACAGCTATATGTTGCAAAGGCTCTCAAAGCTAATACAGCAGCCCTTACAACTGCTGGTGATATTGTCCCAAAGGCAGACACAGCTAAGACTACTTTGTACTTTCAGTACATGTCTCCTGCTGGACTTGTATCAAGTGATAAGATTGACATCAAGAATGTAATGTCTGCAAAGGCTACATCATCAGATGCTCTGGCTCATAAGCTGATTAGGTACTCAGTTACTCTTGATGGTGATGTATCTGCAACTCCTGTTGCAGGTCAGAATTATATCTTGAGATTGGCTTTCAGACAATACATTGGTTTGTCAGAAGAAGACCAGTACTTTAGGTATGGTGAAGTAATTGCAAGAAGTGGAATGACTGCATCAGACTTCTACAAGAAGATGGCTATTTCTTTAGCTAAGAATCTTGAGAATAAGACAGAATCTACTCCTCTTGTGAATATCTATCTTATCAGTGCAGCAGCAGCTTCTACAGATGTTCCAGTTACATCAGCTACTAAGGAGTCAGATTTAACTGCAACTGACTATAACCAAATCATCATTGAAGAAACAGAACAACCTTGGGTTCTTGGTATGATGCCTCAGGCATTTATTCCTTTTACTCCTCAGTTCTTGACTATTCTTGTTGATGGTGAAGAAAGACTTTGGGGTGTTGCAACTAAGGTTACTCCTACTAAGACTGTTCCTGATGGACACTTAATGGCAGACCTTGAATACTTCTGCATGGGTGCAAGAGGTGACATCTACAGAGGAATGGGTTATCCTAATATCATCAAGACTACTTATCTGGCAGACCCAGATGCAATCTATGATACTCTGGATATTCACTATTTCTACACAGGAAGCAATGAATCAGTTCAGAAGTCTGAAAAGACTATTACACTGATTGCTGTAAATGATGGTAGTCACACTGCAATGAATGCTCTAATTGATGCTATCAATACTGCATCAGGGCTTACAATTGCTACTTTATCCTAAGTGATATAGCATTAGAAGGGGCATAGAATTAACTATGCTCCTTTTTTTTTATCAATTAAAAATATGAACTATGATAAAGGGATTTAGTGGAATAATCTATATGTATAAATCTCCTTCTGGTAAGTATTATATAGGACAAACTATTAGACCTAAGTTTAGGAAGAATGAACATGTAAGTAGAGCTTTTAATGGAAGTGAATTACCATTTCACAGAGCTATTAGAAAATATGGGATGGATTCTTTTGAATATTCAATTCTGTGTAAGATTACTTGTTCTAATACTGAAACTCTTTCTGAGATTCTTAATAACCTTGAACAATACTATATAACTAAATATAATAGTAAAGTTCCTACAGGTTATAATGTTACAGAAGGGGGTGAAGGTAATTTGGGTATTGTATTAAGTGAAGAAACAAAATACAAAATGTCACTATCAAAGGTAGGACATAAATGTTCTACTAATACTAAAAAGAAGATGAGTGAATGGCAAGTTGGGAAGAAACTTTCTGAGGATACTAAAAATAAAATTAGAGACTCTCATGTAGGAAAAATTTGTAATAAAAGACCCTGTTGCCAATATACCTTAGATGGAGAATTTATCTCTGAATACAGTTCAATAAAGGAAGCAGCAGAAATGAATAATATTAATAAAGTGAGTATATCCCTTGTTTTATCTGGAAAACATAAAACAGCAGGAGGATATACTTGGAAATATAAGGAGGACAATAATAATGATGCACTTTAATGAGCTTAGGATTAGTCAGGATAACAGATTTCTTATTATAGATGTATCTGTAGATAATCAGGACTACTTTGAGGATGTCCTATTAGATAGTATAGTCATTGATACCCAAGATACTTTTGTGATGAATGGACCAAGTGACAATCCTCTTTATGTATATAATGTAGAGGATGCCTCCTATGATTTAACCTATTCTCTTCCTGAGCAATGTAATTGCAATCCAGTAAGAGTTGAGGAAGATGAATCATACTGTTTCACTTATGGTACACAACAAATGAAGAATGTAAGACTTGAATTAAATATTCAAGACTTAAAGGTTTCTCCTTGCAGTACTATGTTCTTTGTGTATGTAAAGTCTAAAGGTACTCCATCAACTGATACTCCATGTGGATTTGATAAGGACCAAATATTAGGTACTGTAATTAATTTACAACCTATATACAAACAGACTCTCAAGTATCTAAAGGAAGTAGAATGTGATTGTAATATACCAAAGGGTTTCATTGATATGATACTTAAGTTAAAGGCAATTGAACTTTGTGTTAGAACAGGAAACTATCCACAGGCTATCAAGTACTGGAATAAGTTCTTCATAAAGAATAATTGCAAGTCTCCAACCTCTAATTGTGGATGCTATGGATAAAATGCTTGAAATATCTGAGGAAGCCATCACAAGATACTTTACTACTCTATCTCAATTTGGATATAAGAAGTACAGTGATGTAGATAAGATAATAGTTCTCTTCTTCATGGAAGAAATGTTAGCAGGAGAAATGTCTTATTATGTGACACAAGATGATTACAGAAATATAGTCAATGCACTATACTGTCTGGCAGGAAGTACTTGTATGATAGACTTTCCAATGTTTGAGAGCTATGATACTTTGGTTCATTCTAACAATAGAACATTTGTACCAAGAATAACAGAGGATAGTATATTAAGAAGTACTGAGGATGATAACTTTAGAGTAGAAGCATAATCTTTATACCCTGAATATAAAAATAGTAAAACCCTTGTAAGTGTAGATAATTTATTCTATATTTGCAAGGGTTTTAAAGTATAACTAAATAATTAATAATATGACATACAATGAGTTAATCTATATGGTATTGGATGAACTTAAGTTGAGTTCTGATGATTCATACTTCACTCCAGACCATGTTATATTTCTGCTTGTAAAGTATAGGTCATTCTTGCTGAAACAGAGATATTCTGATATAAAGAAACAAATACCAGATAGTGACTATCAGAGTATATGTTTAGACCTTATTGAGGTTCCAGCTATTAGTGGGGAACCTTGTGAAGGTAGCTCCTATCTAAGAAGTAAGAATAAGGTTCCTACTACTATGATGATAGGTAATCCAAGAGTATATCCTATGGACTTCTATCAAGGTGAGATTACTTACATAAGTAGAGATAGGATGAGATATGTAGGTTATAACAAGTTCCTTAGAAATATAATCTACTGTTCAAAAGCTCCTGATGGGTATCTATATTTCAAGTCATGGAATCCTCAATTCCTGTACCTTGAGAGTGTAAGGTTCAATGCAATCTTTGAGGATGCTAAAGAAGCATCAGAAATGGCTTGTCCAGAAGAGAATGGTGCAATATGTAAGTTAGAGGATAAGGAGTTTCCAATAGAAGATGCTTTAGTTCCTCCACTTATAGAGTTAGTAGTGAAAGAATTAAGAGGTCCTGAGTATAGTCCTAAGGATGAAGATAATAATGCTCATGATGATTTGGATGATTTGAATAAGAGATGATGGAGACACTGGGAGAATTTAAAAGGAGGGTAAGAAAGCTCAATCAACCAAGAGAGTACAAAGTAAGGAATTCATTGGGTGTATATGATGGATATAAGTATTACAGAAAGAATAAACCTGATAGTAAGGAATATGTTCTTACTGAGTCACAATACTTTGCTATCATAAGAAAGATAAACTTACTTTTGGTTGATGAATTATTAATGGGTAATGATGTCAGACTTCCTAAATCAATGGGTACTATTGAGGTAAGAAAGTATGATAGGAGAGTGAGGTTAGGAATGGATGGAAAGATTCATACTAACCTTCCTATAGACTGGGATAAGACACTTGAACTCTGGTATGAAGATGAAGAGGCTTTCAAAGATAAGACATTAGTTAGAGTAGAAGAGAATGAAATCTTTAAGGTATATTACAATAGAGAGTCAGCTACTTATAACAATAAATCTTATTATGAATTCTTATTCAATAAAGATTTAAAGATAAGACTTAAACAAAGAATAAAGGAGGGTTTAATAGATGCTCCTTACTTAGAAAGGAAATTAAGATATGGTTAATAATGTTAGCTATGTAAATATAAGAGTAGTGCTTGATAGGTTACTAAGACACCCACTACTTACTGACCTCAATCTTGAGACAGCTATTCAATATACATTGGACTTTATTAGTGCAATGGGGCTTCCTAATGTCTATATTGATAAGATAGAAACTATAGATATTAAGGAGTACAGAGGTGAACTTCCCTGTGATTTAATCTCTATTAATCAGGTCAGATTACATAAGAATGGAATAGCACTTAGGGCAATGACTGATAATTTCAATGCCTATCCTACTCATGACCATAAGGAAGGAGATTGGTATGAGAGAGGAGAGCCTTCTTTCAAGACACAGGGTAGAGTGATATTTACTTCAATCAAACATGAAAAGGTGGATATTAGTTATAAGGCTATTATGTTGGATGATGAAGGTCTTCCTTTAATTCCAGATAACTCTATCTTCCTTAAAGCACTGGAACTATACATTAAGAAAGAATGGTTCACTATCCTTTTTGATATGGGTAAGATAAGTCCTGCTGTACTAAATAATACTCAACAAGAGTATGCTTTCAAGGCAGGTCAATGTAATAATGAATTTGTGATTCCTTCTGTATCAGAAATGGAAGCTATCACTAATATGTGGAATCAACTTATTCCAAGAGTAACTGAGTTCAGAAGAGGATTCAAGAACTTAGGAGACAAGGAATATATAAGAGTACATTAATATGGCACTAAAGAAAGAACAACATTTTTTCAAAGGGATGCAGAGAGACTTATCAGTCTCTAAGTTCAATCCAGAGTATGCCTTTGATGCTCAGAACATTAGAATAACTGCAAGAGATAATAATACTCTCTTGTCAGTTACTAATGAAAGAGGTAATAAGGAGATACCATTACAATCTCCTTCTGGAGACCCTGTAATTATTGATGGAGTATTACTTGGACAGAATGTGCTTAATAACTATGTGACCCTCTTTACAAAAGGTACAAATGATAATATCTACAGACTTGAGAATAAGGGTACTTATTTTGAGACTCTACTTCTATTCTCAGGTAATCTGAATTTCAGTACAGACTATCCAATTGAGAATATTGGAGTATATGAAAATGATAATATTCAGAAGGTATATTGGATTGATGGATTGAATCAATCAAGAGTTATTAATATTGTAGCCACAGATGATGTAAAAGCTAAATGGGATAATAATTCATTCAACTTTGTGCAGGACTTAGGTCTTAAAGAAACTGTTACAGTTACAAGGAATGACCTTGCAAGTGGTTCATTTTCATCAGGTGTAATTCAATATGCTTTCACTTATTATAATAAGTATGGACAGGAGAGTAATATCTTTTATACCTCTCCTCTTGAGTATATATCCTTTGCAAGTAGAGGAGCCTCTCCAGAAGAGAAAGTAAGTAATAGCTTTACTATTACCATAGAGAATGCAGACACAAGATTTGATTATGTGAGAGTTTATTCTATTCATAGGGCAAGTATAAATGCTACTCCTAATGTACTTAATGTAGTAGATATTCCTATTAACCCTGTTACAAGAGCTACAACTACTCTTACTTATGTAGATAATGGTACTACTGGAACCAGTGTAGACCCTACTGAGTTATTATATGTAGGAGGTGAGGATGTAGTATTTGGAACTATGGCTCAGAAGGATAATACTCTATTCTTAGGTAATGCTAATATACAGAGAAAGTTAGTAGGTACTGATATTATAAATAAAGTAAAAGGGGGGAATATAAGTTTCACTTCCAAGTATGTAGGTAATTTTGTACAGACATCTGGTTTCTATCCATATAAGAATAGCTTGTATCTTGGTTCAAAGATTAAGAGTTTCAAGTATTTAGAGTGGTATAGATTTGGTATTCAGTTCCAACATAAGAGTGGTAAATGGTCAGAACCAGTGTGGGTTAATGATGTTTATAATGGTCCTGATGATGAAGGAGGATATAATACAGGAGTTGCTCCTTCTCTTAATAATAGTCTATCACTTGTGCAAGCTCAGTATTCATTACAATCTGATGTAATTCAAGCAGCAGTTAGTCAAGGATTTACAAGAGTAAGAGGTGTAGTAGTATATCCTTCACTTACAGATAGAGAAGTAGTAGCTCAAGGTATCTTGTGTCCTACTGTATATAATGTAGGTGATAGATTCAGTAACTCTCCATTTGCACAGGCTTCATGGTTCTCAAGACCTAATCTTGCATTTGATATTGACCATAATCAAAATAACTGGACTGGTCTTACTTCCAGTTGGGCAGACTATGCTAATTCTAAGGCAGCAGTAATAAGGAATACTAATACTAACCTTACTGTAAACCCCGGAACTCCTCAAGAGAAGACTTTTCTTATTGATATAGTTAATAAGGGTGCATGGGCTGAATTTAGACATAACAGACCTATTCCTAATAACTGGGAAAGAGGTTCAGAAATACAATGTCTGGCTAATGTTCCATCAAGTCCTTATGTATCTCAATCAGGTTCAGACTTGAACTCATGGTCAGCTAATCATGCTGAATACTTCTTTATTGACCAGTCTATTCTTACACTCCATTCACCAGATATTGAGTTTGATGAAGGAGTTCAGAACTTGGATTCATCAGGTCTTAAGTTGAGAATAGTAGGTATAGTACCTATGACAGGTAATGCCTCAGACATAGATATTCAAGTGTCTACACCTGCTAATGATACAAATAAGATGGGCTTCTATAAGGAGTTTGTTGGAGTAGAGAATAACTCTTATCATGGATTAAAGAATCTTGTTTCTGGAGCATATTGGTTTGATAAAATGACTGATATGGAAAAAGTAGATGATGACCACGGATATACAGAAGCCTTTATGGTTTATGCTTGGCATAGAAATGGTTCTCTGAATAACCAAGGTCCTGTTACTGAGGGAACAAGAACTGCAATGCTTGATAAGAAAAAGATTTCAAATATGAAATTCTCTTCTTTCTCTTACTTCTTGAGTTCTCCTTGGCTTGCTTATATAGAGAATGATAATAATCATACTGGTATTACAGGTGTAAGCATATTCAATTCTAATGAACAATCATTAGTTAGGATACCTTCTCCTGCTAATTCAAGTTTAGGAGATTTGAACTACTATGGTAATGTTGATAAGGTATTAGCTGCTACAAGAGTAGATGATTCATATACTGTTACTGTAAGGTTCCAAGATGGTGAGAGAACTGAAACTCTGAATAGAAAAGATGGTTATCCTATAGTTGTAACTGGTGTAAATACTGCTGCAACTTATGCTCACCAATTATTTACTGGTGGTTCATTCCCTATACAGTTTGTTAAGAGAAGTGATGGTGCTCAACTTACAAGGGTTCCTAATGGAACTGATGCTGTAAGAATCAAGTATAAATCAACTCCACATGCTGTATTTGCATTTAACTGGACCAAAGATGGTAAGCAAGTAGTACTTCCTACTAATAGAGAAACTGATTATCAGGATGTATGGTCTGTAAATCCTGTAATTCCTAATTCAAGTGATACTCACTTCTTTTGGAATCCAGCAGCTAAGAGAATTACAGATACTACTTCTACTATAAAGGATGATGTGTATCAGGATGTTATTAGTACTTACACAAGTAACTTCTATGACAATAACTATAGTTACTTATTCCTTGCTGAGTTATATAATGACAATGTTCAGAATAGGTTTGGTGGTCAGACAGAAGAAGCCTTTGAGAATAATCAATGGTTGCCAGCAGGTGAACCCTACAGCTTATTAAATGCTGATGGAACTCCTGTAAACTATCTTATCATCAGTTATACAGAAGGAGATACTTTCTTCCAGAGATATGACTGTATGAAGGTTTATCCTTCAACTCTTGAAGACCAGAATAGTGTGAATGAAATAGTATCCTTCATGTGTGAGACAAGGGTTAATATAGAAGGTAGATATGATAAGAATAGAGGTCAGATTAGTAATTTAGCTATGACTCCTACTAACTTTAATATGATGAACCCTGTATATAATCAAGCTAATAACTTCTTTAATTATAGGGCAATCAATCATAGTAAGTTCAATCTTAATTATTTCCCTAATACTATTACATGGACTAAGGAGAAACAATTAGGAAGTATTATTGATACTTGGACTAATATCACTATGGCATCTACCTTAGACCTTGATGGTGATAAAGGAGAAGTAGTTTCACAGAATACTTTCAGGAATGAAATCTTTGCTTTCCAAAGAATGGGACTAAGTAACATTCTATTTAATAGTAGGGTACAGATACCTACTTCTGATGGTATGCCAATTGAGATTACTAATGGATTGAAGGTAAGTGGTAAGAGGTATATAAGTAATACTATAGGATGTGCTAATAAATGGTCTATTGCAGAATCTCCTTCTGGACTATACTTTATAGATAATGAGACTAATTCTCTGTATCTATTTAATGGAGAGATAACCAGTCTATCTGATAAGTTAGGTTTCAGACAGTGGATTAGTACTCACAATGTTCATGTGAACTGGGAACCTGTTGGTTATAATAACTATAGGTCATTCTATGATAAGAATAATAATGATGTGTACTTTACTTATAAAGACCATTGCCTATGTTACTCAGAGTTGATTAACCAGTTTACTTCATTCATGAGCTATGAAGGAGTTCCTGCTATGTTTAATGTAAGTAGTGACTTCTATGCTTTCAAGAATGGTAAGATGTGGGAACAGTTTGCTGGAGACTATAATATGTTCTTTGGGGAATACAAACCTTTCAGTATTACCTTTGTAGCTAATGCTGAGGAACCAAATGATAAGATATTCAATACAGTAGAGTTTAGAGCTGATAGTTGGGATGGTGATAACCTGATAAGCAATAAAACCTTTGATACTCTTGATGTATGGAATGAATATCAGCATGGTACTACCCCTCTTACTAATCTACTTGGACATCCTTCTCCATTAAAGAAGAAGTTCAGGATATGGAGGGCTAATATACCAAGAGCAATAGTAAATAACAGGGATAGAATAAGGAACACTTGGGCTTATATTAAGTTAGGAATGAACACTCCTAATACATATAGAACAGAGTTCCATGATGCTATTATTCACTATTTTGCATAATTAATAGGAGTCCATAAACATTTTAGTTTGTGGACTCTTTCTTTTTTAATTAAAGGCTTTGTTTATTCAATAACTTTATATACATTTGCAACAAAATTAATTATACTATGGCTAAGAAAAAAATTAAGAGAAGAGGCAAGATGCCTCCTAATATATTTGACACTGGGGGTCAAAGTTGGGGACAGCAATCCTCAGAACAATTCTCAAATGCCTTTAAAGGGGAGAATCTTGGCAGTTCTATAGGAAGTATTGGTGGTGCTGTTGGTAGTATAGCACAGGCTGGTATATCTAATGCACAAATAGCAGATACCAGTGGAATTGAAGCTCAGAATAAAGCTCAAAAGAATATGGTAGTGGGTGCTTCATCTAATGATGATTTGATGAGTGAATGGGGTTCATGGAATAAAGTGAAAGATGACTATTCATGGAAAGATGTTAGAGGTGGAAGTACTGGTCAGAGGGTTACTAATACTATTGGAGCTGCTGGTCAAGGAGCTGCTGCTGGAGCATCTGTAGGTGGTCCTATTGGAGCTATTGTAGGAGGTGTAGTAGGTCTTGGTAGTGCTATTGGTGGATGGATTGGTGGTAATAAGAAAGCCAAGAGAAAAGCCAAGAGACTTAATAAAGAAGCTAAAGAAGCTAATGAAAGAGCACTAACTTCCTTTGAGACAAGGGCTGATAACATAGATACACAAAATGACTTTAATATGTTAGCAAACTTCTCTGCTTATGGTGGTCCACTTGAATTTGGTAGTGGTGCAATAGGCTATGAATTTGGTAACAAGTACTTAAATAATCAAGAGATGAATATGCTTTCTAAACAAAGATTGACCTCTCTTCCTAATTCATTCCAAGCATTACCAGAGATGAATACATATAATGCTTTTGCAGAAGGTGGTGGCTTATCCAGAGAGAAAAACTATGGTTCTAAGAAAAAGCCTTATCCATCTGTTCCTTCTGGAGACTTTGCAGGACCTCACAGAAGTTACCCAATACCAACTAAAGCTGATGCAAGAGATGCACTCAGATTAGCTGGATTGCATGGTAAAGAAAGTGTAAGAAGAAAGGTTCTTGCTAAATATCCTTCACTAAAGGCTTTTGGTGGAAGTCTGTTTGACAGTGTGGTAGGTAACAATTTCAATCAATCCTTTACACAAGGAATACAGGGAATGTTCCCACAAGAATCTGAACAAACTGTTCAAGCAGCTAATATAGCTAAGGATGGTGGTGGTATTCATATCAAGAAGAAAAACAGAGGTAAGTTTACTGAATACTGTGGAGGTAAAGTAACAGAAGCATGTATTAGGAAGGGAAAGAACAGTTCTAATCCTACTACAAGAAAGAGAGCTACTTTTGCACAGAATGCAAGGAATTGGAATGCTTTTGGAGGATGGTTGAATACACAAGGTGGAGACTTTACTAATGGAGTTACATTTATTGATGAAGGGGGTTCTCATGAAGAAAATCCATATCAAGGAATCCAAATAGGAGTTGACCCAGAAGGTGCTCCTAACTTAGTTGAGCAAGGTGAGGTAGTTTATGATGATTATGTATTCTCTGATAGAATGGAGATACCTGATGATATAAGAAAGGAATACAAGTTAAGAGGTAAGACCTTTGCTAAGGCTGCTAAATCTGCACAAAGGGAAAGTGAGGAAAGACCTAATGACCCTCTAAGTACTAAGGGATTACAAGCTGCTATGGAAAGAATAGCTGCTGCCCAAGAGGAAGCAAGGGAAAGAAAGGAAGCCCATAGGGAAGGAAATGAATACCCAAGTATGTTTGCTTATGGTGGTGATACAAATCCTTATGGCTCAGCTTTGGAAGACCCAATGAGTGCTGAGGAACTTGAAGCTCTTATGGCTCAATCAGGAGAAACTGGTGAAACAGCTCCAGAAGGTAATAATGATAAGAGGCAGACTTGGACAAGGTATGCACCAATTATAGGTTCTGGTTTAGCAAGTCTATCAGATTTATTCAGTAAACCAGACTATGGTAGTGCTGATATGATAGGTGGAGTAGATTTAGGTGCTGAGGCAGCAGGATATGCTCCTATTGGAAACTATCTATCTTATAGACCTTTAGACAGGGACTTCTATATCAACAAGATGAATCAACAGGCTGCTGCTACAAGGAGAGGATTGATGAATACCTCAGGTGGTAACAGGCTTAATGCACAGGCTGGAATACTTGCTGCTGATTATAATTATGGTCAGAACATGGGTAATTTAGCAAGACAAGCAGAAGAATATAACCAACAGTTGAGAGAAAGAGTTGAGGCATTCAATAGAGGTACTAATATGTTTAATACTGAGACCGGACTTAAGGCTTCAATGTTTAATGCAGAATCAAGAAATGCAGCTAAGAGAGCAAGATTAGGACAGGCTACTACTGCTGCTCAAATGAGACAAGCTATTAAAGACCAAGATAGTGCAAGAAGGAGTGCTAATATAACTAACTTCTTACAAGGTTTAGGTGATATGGGATGGGAAAATGAGCAAGCTAATTGGCTTGATACATTGGCTAAATCAGGTGTTCTTAAGATGAATACCAAAGGAGAATACACTGGAGGAACTAAGAAAGCTAAAGGTGGTAAAGTAAGAACTAAAAAGAAGAAAGGATTGACTTATGGCTAATTTCAGTTTTGTAAGTGGTGCTAAGTTCAGACCATTCTCTTATCAGGAAATGCTTCAACCACTTCAAGCATACACTCAAGAATACAATACTATTCAAGAGGGTATGGGTGAATTAGGAACTAAAGCAGATGTCTTTGATAAGATGGCTAATGAACAGACAGACCCACAGGCTTATGCAATGTATAAACAATATTCTAATGACTTGGCTAAACAAGCTGAGTCATTAGCTAAACAAGGGCTTACTCCTGCAAGTAGGCAGGGATTAATTGATATGAAGAGAAGATACTCTTCTGAGATTGTTCCCATAGAACAGGCTTATAAGAGAAGACAAGAGTTAGTAGATGAACAAAGGAAATTACAGGCTCAGGATAGTACACTACTATTTGATAGACCTGCTTCTACACTTTCCTTAGATGAACTTATATCTAACCCAGCTCTATCACCACAATCCTATTCTGGAGCACTATTATCCAAACAAGTGGGTACTGCTGCACAGAATTTGGCTAAGGAAGTAAGAGAGAACCCAAGAAAGTGGAGAACAATCTTAGGTAATCAATACTATGAAACTATCATGCAGAAAGGATTCAGACCTGAGGAAATTATGCAGGCTGTACAGAATAATCCTGAGGCTTCTCCTATACTTCAAGGTATTGTAGAAGATGCAGTAGGAAGTTCTGGCATCAAGAATTGGAATGATGAGAATATCCTTAACAGGGCTTATGATTATGCAAGACAAGGCTTGTGGAATGCAGTTGGTGAAACTCAATATCAACAACTATCTAATAAGGCTTATGACTATGCAATGCAGGAAAGGTTAGCTGCAATTAAGAAAGGTAAGACAGAAGGAACTCAATCTAAAGTTTTTAGGGCAGTACCTAAGACTAAAGTAGATGGGGACAAGAAGACTACTGAACTTAATGATGAACTTAAGTTCATACAACAACTAAGAGCTAATCCAGAGTTGGTTAATAAAGAGGAAGAGAGATATACTCAAGGTCATGCAACTCAATATGGTATTGTAGTTGGAGGTGGTGTTCCTTATAAGGTTAAACCTAATGCAGAAAGACTTCAACAGATAATCAAGAAGTATGATATGAAAGATGGTAGTATGGACCAACTTGAACAGAAGTTACAAGCTGATATTAGGAGTAGTGCTGTAAGGAACTTTATATATAAACCTGATATAACTCAGAGTGATTTAATATCACAGGTTATTAAGGAGAATGCAAGAACCTTAGGAGCAGCTACAGAATCAACTGGTCTTTATGAACTTGATGATAATAGGAAGGGAGACCCTATTAAGTTAAAGAATATCTCAGATTACTTCACTGGTGACAATGATATAAGTTATGACCCAGAGGTAGGACTTATAATCAATGCTACCAAAGATGGTAAAACTAAATCAGCAGTTATTGACCCTGAGCTAATAGATGATGCAGATAGAAGTGTGGCAGGATATATGAAGAATATTAATGTACTTCTTGAGAATGGCTATGATGTAGAAGCTCAGAAGTACATTGAAACTATGATGAATTATATCTATGGTAAGTTCAATACACTTGCTAAGAGACAAAGTAATACAGATTCTAAATTAGAGTAGAAGAATATGGCAAATAATCAACAAATCCAAGACCCATCTACACAAGGAGTAGGTGGGTTAAAGGGAATTAAAAGTATAGATGCACTAAAGCAGGAAGGACTTCTTAGGGATGTTCCTCTTATTAATAATATAGAGGAATATAAGCAAGTCTCTAATAGGGCATTAGAAAGGGCTGTACCTCAAGAGGTAGGTTTTGTTGGAGTAAATGATAGTATGTATGATGAAGACATCACATCTATGACCCAACTTGATAACTTAGCTAATACAAGAGGTGAGATGCAACCTTGGTATGCCCAAATAGGAGCTGGTTTAGCTAAGGGTGCTGTTCTTGCAGGTACTACCTTTGCTGATGGTATAATTGGTACTATAGTAGGTTTAGGTAATGCAGCAGCTACAGGAACATTCTCAGGGTTCTGGGATAATCCTTTCTCAAATGCAATGCAGCAAGTAAATGAATGGTCAGAATCAGTTCTGCCTAATTACTATACTGATGCAGAGAAGAATGACCCTTGGTATGAGAACATATTCTCAGCTAACTTCATTGGAGATAAGTTCCTTAAGAACTTAGGTTTTGCTGTTGGTGCTGCCTACTCTGGTAAGATTAGTGCTGGTGCAACCTCAAGATTACTTGGTCTTAATAAAGCAAGACAGGCATTTAAAGGTGCAGTTACAGCCTCAGGTGAAGCTCTTAATCCTAATGCAGCTTTACAGGCTTACAGAGAAGGAGATTTATTCCTTGATAGTGTAAGGCTTACTGATGAATTGGCAAGAGATGCTAAGAAACTTAAGATGGCTGAGCCTACTCTTAAACTAACAGGTGCTTTCTCAGGTGCATTAGGTGAAGCAAGAATTGAGGCTATACAGAATAGTAAAGACTGGTTTGAGCTTCATAAGCAACAACTTGATGATGCACAAGCTAAAGTAGCAGCACAGGAACAAGAGTCTATGCTTAGAGAGTTCCCTCAATTTGCACAGTATCAGATTTCTCCTGATGGAAAGTCTTTTGAGCAAGTTCTCACTCCAGAAGGACAAGCTATGTTACAGGCAAG
>OHKT01000271.1_pt1 | contig 22097 bp, 19 predicted proteins | sample 1568871 | NCBI WGS metagenome assembly OHKT01 (sample SAMEA3879558, study PRJEB24766) | human gut metagenome | biome: human-associated habitat; feature: feces | place: USA | collected 1985/1987
CCGTCATTCAATGCCAAATGCGCTTTATCTGCAAAGAAATCGTTTAGTGCTTCCTGGTTTAATCCCAGTTCACGGCAATCAAGCCAAACCAAATAAGACGCTTGCGGACGAATGGCTTTAATCCTGGGTGTATGAGTTTTCAGGAAATTGTCAACATAATCAATGTTTCCCTGTATATAAGCCAAACATTGGTCAAGCCACTCCGTTCCGTGTGTATATGCCGCTTCCACGGAAAGGAAAGCAAATACATGCCCCATGTCCAGTTCACCGGCATCCATAAATTTACGGAATCGCGCACGCAAGTCCTCATTAAAGATTATGGCATGAGAAGCAGCCAGCCCCGGCATATTAAACGCCTTACTGGGTGACATAAATGTTACCGAATTCATCTTTGCCTTTTCACTGATAGTAGCAAAAGGACGGTGTTTGTAAGGAGGAAGAGTTAAGTCTGCATGAATTTCGTCAGAGAACACCAACACTTTTTCTTCGTAACAGATTTCTGCCACTGTGCGCAGTTCGTCTTCTGTCCACACCACGCCACCGGGATTATGAGGATTGCATAAAATAAACAGTTTACAACCTTTTACCTGTTCGCGAAAGGCATCCAAATCCATTCGATACATACCATTCTCCCATTTCAGGGGGTTAGTAACCAATGTACGCTCATTGCGGATCGTTACCCAAGCAAAAGGATGGTAGACGGGCGGCTGAATCATCACCTTATCTCCCGGTCGGGTGAAGCTGTTCATTGCCATACCGATGCCGGGAACAATGCCGGGAACAAAGTTTATCATCTCTTTTGTGACATCCAAATCATAGCGTTGTTTCACCCAATTAATGATTGCCCGATAGTAACTGTCAGGTTTCCCCGTATAACCCAACACTTCACATTCACAGCGTTTACGAATGGCATCCACAATAAAAGGAGCTGTACCAAAATCCATATCTGCCACCCACAAAGGAATCAAATCCGCACGTCCCCACACTTCCTTCGCCTCTTCCAGCTTAACGGCGGCAGTACCGTTGCGGTCTATTACTTTATCAAAATCGTATTTCATTATTTGTATCTTTTAAAATCGAATTCAAATATATAGAAAAAGTCCGCAACAATCCATATAAGGACGGAAGATTTTCCGTCCTTGTTCATCCACTTCATTATTTAAGCACCTTCAATACTTCAGGCATCATTGTCCATACAAACTTTTCATCTTGTGCAGTAAAAAGATTGCCATCAACCACAGATTTATCGTCTGTCGCCTGCCCCTTGGTAATGGCCGGCTTTGCCAACGGATGCACTGCCAGTTTCTTACCTTCCGTTACTCCTGCAAAATCAAACAACATACCTGCCGCACAATGGCCTATCAATATTTTACCTTTTTCACCAAAAGCCTTCAGTACGGACATCAAATCAATGTTATAAGGTTTATCTGCATTCTGTGCAAACACAGGAACTGCATCTCCGCATGAAAATACCACAGCATCAAATTCATCTTCGTGTCCTACCAAATGCGCAATTATATCATCTGCCACCAATTCAACACCCGAATTCGTTTTAATTTCCTTTGTTTCCGCCACTGCATATACCTTATAAGATATACCATTCTCAAAAAAGGCTTCCAAATACTGGAACAAACCGAATCCATTCACCGGATTCACTGCCAAAACTGCTACTTTCTTTGCCATAATCTTAATGCATTAAATAAAACAATAAATATATCTGTTAAAACAATAGTTATCTTTAGTAAGTTTATTACTTTTGTGCCACAAATGTAACGTGCCTCTTTCATAAAAACAAGAACGCACTTCAGCATAAGCTGGTTACACAGAAGTAACCGTTATTGAACAACAAGAACATACAAAAGATTAAAAAATGCAAAACTTCCATCCTAACGGTAATTGCCCCATACGAGACGTGCTCAGCCGTCTTGGTGACAAATGGTCTATGCTGGTTCTTATCACACTACATACCAATGGAACCATGCGGTTCAGTGATATTCACAAAACGATAGCCGATGTATCACAACGAATGCTCACCGTCACTTTACGCACACTGGAATCTGACGGTCTGGTAAAACGAAAGGTATATGCCGAAGTTCCGCCACGAGTTGAATACTGCCTGACGGAAAGAGGACTGAGTCTGATACCCCACCTTGAAGGACTGGTCAATTGGGCTTTGCAGCAAATGCCGGGGATTATGGAAAGCAGAGAAAAAAATGATTCAGTTCAGAAACCCATGTAAAGTGACCGGGAGAAAAGAATATACCTCCATAACCGGACATGGTTCATTTGCAGAATAGGGCAAGAACTGTCCCTATTAATAAAACAATACCTGCAAGCAAAGTGATGAAAACCAATTTACCTTTAAGAAAACTGTTGCGCTCCTTTTCTTCCCATTCCCGGGTTTCATGGGCAATATGCTCCAGCTGCTCATAAGACACATTACACTCCGAACGTTTGCCCTTCACATCAAGCAGACGATTCCTTGTCTCATTCAGCCGTTCGCGACTCGCCCGGCGAAGCTCCCTGTTTTCCTTATCACGCCGCATCATGTCATTGATGCATCCCAGAGTTCCCATACACCCTACTTTATTTAATGAATAATGATAGCCGACAATGCAGACCTGTATATTCACAAATATACTTTATTTATTCCAGAATACAAGTTATTGAGACAAAGAAAAAATATTTTTGAAAAAAAACTTCTTATTTATTTGTTTTTGCTAGAAATATATTACTTTTGCAGCGTATTCAATAACAATAAGAACAAAATGAAAGCATTATACAATACATACTTTTTCTTCTTTTATTACTTTTACTTTAGCAACAAAGTGAAGCGGGAGTTTGTATGTGTACGTTAAACAATGATTAAAACAATGCGATAATAACAACGAAATCCCGCTTCCGGCAGAAGCGGGATTTTTTTATAATATATATACGAATGAAAAAGATAGCAATACAAGGTGTACCGGGCTCGTATCACGACATTGCCGCCCACAAGTTCTTCCCCGGAGAAGAGATCGAACTAATCTGCTGTTCCACGTTCGAAGAAGTCTTTGCGAACATAAAGCAGGATAGCAATGTAATTGGTATGCTCGCTATCGAGAACACCATTGCAGGCAGTTTGCTGCACAACTATGAGTTACTGCGCGAAAGCGGCATGACCATTGTCGGCGAACACAAACTACGCATCAAACACAGCTTCATGTGCTTGCCGGACGACAATTGGGAAACACTGACAGAAGTCAACTCCCACCCCGTTGCCTTGGCACAATGCCGTGAATTCCTGATACAACATCCCAAACTGAAAATAGTAGAAACGGAAGATACGGCAGGAAGTGCGGAAGCCATCAAACGGGAAAATCTGAAAGGACACGCCGCTATCTGCTCCAGATACGCCGCCGATTTGTACGGAATGAAAGTATTGGAAGAAGGCATCGAAACAAACAAACACAACTTCACGCGTTTCCTTGTAGTGGCCGACCCATGGAAAGCCGATGACTTACGTGAACGTTCGAAAGTAAACAAGGCCAACATCGTCTTCTCCCTCCCCCACAACGAAGGAAGCCTGTCGCAAGTGCTTTCTATCTTTTCTTTCTATAAAATAAATCTGACCAAGATTCAATCATTACCGATTATAGGCCGCGAATGGGAATATCTGTTCTATGTAGACGTAATTTTCAATGATTATTTAAGATACAAGCAGTCTATCGACGCCGTTTCACCATTGACTAAAGAACTTAAAATATTAGGAGAATATGCAGAAGGAACATCAACCATATAATATTCAGCCGGCAGACCGTCTGGCGAATGTTAGCGAATACTACTTCAGCCGTAAACTGAAAGAAGTGGCACAAATGAATGCCGAAGGTAAAAATGTAATCAGTTTGGGTATCGGAAGCCCTGACATGCCTCCTTCGGAAGAAACCGTCAATGTGTTGTGCGAACAGGCAAAGCGTCCTGATGCGCACGGATACCAACCTACTGTCGGCATTCCTGAATTACGCAAAGCCATGGCCGACTGGTACAAGCGTTGGTATCATGTAGAGCTTGATCCGGCAACCGAAATCCAGCCGCTCATCGGTTCCAAAGAAGGTATCCTGCATGTGACGCTGGCATTGGTCAATCCGGGTGATCAGGTATTGGTTCCCAATCCGGGGTATCCTACCTACACCTCTTTAAATAAAATATTGGGCAGTGAGATTGTGAACTACAACCTGCGCGAAGACAACCATTGGCAACCCGATTTTGATGAACTGGAGAAGATGGACTTGAGCCGCGTCAAGATTATGTGGACCAACTATCCCAATATGCCGACCGGAGCGAACGCCACGATGGAACTGTATGAAAAGCTGGTAAACTTTGCACGCCGCCATAATATTGTGATTGTAAACGACAACCCATACAGCTTTATCCTGAACAAGAAACCACTGAGTATTCTTAATGTGCCCGGAGCCAAAGAATGCTGCATCGAGTTCAACTCTATGAGCAAGAGCCACAACATGCCCGGCTGGCGTGTGGGAATGCTCGCCACCAATGCGCAGTTTGTACAATGGATATTGAAAATAAAGAGTAATATTGACTCAGGAACTTTCCGCCCCATGCAACTGGCCGCCGCACAAGCTTACAACAACAGTGTGGAATGGCACGAAGAAGCGAACGTCAATGTATATAGCCGTCGCCGCCAACTGGCAGAAGAGATTATGAAAGTACTCGGTTGTAGCTTTGATCCCAATCAGGTAGGTATGTTCCTTTGGGGACGCATTCCCGACTCTTACAATGATGTAGAAGAACTGACCGAAAAAGTTTTGCACGAAGCACGTGTGTTCATTACTCCGGGCTTTATCTTCGGCAGCAACGGCAAACGCTATATCCGTATTTCCCTCTGTGCCAAAGAAGAAAAGCTGGCAGAAGCACTGGAAAGAATTAAAAAGATAATGTAACAAAACAAAATATCAGATTATGGAATTAGATTTAAAACCCATCGAACTTCCGGGAATTGAAAAGAAACGCCCGATGATTATCGCCGGCCCATGTAGTGCCGAAACCGAAGAACAAGTAATGGATACCGCCACTATGTTGGCCAATAAAGGCATTAAGATTTTCCGTGCCGGCATCTGGAAACCGCGTACCAAACCGGGAGGTTTCGAAGGCATCGGTGTAGATGGCCTGGCATGGCTGAAACGTGTGAAACAGGAAACCGGTATGTATGTTGCCACCGAAGTAGCTACTGCCAAACACGTTTACGAATGTTTAAAGGCAGGTATTGATGTGCTTTGGATTGGCGCACGCACCACTGCCAATCCGTTTGCCGTGCAGGAAATTGCCGATGCACTGAAAGGTGTGGATATTCCTATATTGATTAAAAACCCTGTCAACCCTGACCTTGAATTGTGGATTGGAGCTTTCGAGCGCATCAACAATGCAGGTTTGAAGCAACTGGGTGCTATCCATCGCGGATTCTCTTCTTATGATAAAAAGATTTACCGTAACCTACCCCAATGGCATATCCCTATCGAATTGCGCCGCCGCATTCCCGAACTGCCTATTTTCTGTGACCCCAGCCATATCGGTGGCAAGCGCGAGTTGGTAGCTCCCCTCTGCCAGCAGGCGATGGACTTAGGTTTTGACGGCTTAATCGTAGAATCACACTGCAATCCCGACTGTGCATGGAGCGATGCCGCCCAACAAGTCACTCCCGATGTGCTGGACTACATCCTGAATCTGCTGGTCATCCGCAAAGAAACCCAAACAACTGAAAACCTGGGTGAACTGCGTAACCAAATCGATGATTGCGACAATGAGATTATCGAAGTATTGGCAAAACGTATGCGTGTCTGCCGTGAAATCGGTACATTCAAGAAAGAACATGATATGACCATTCTACAGACAGGTCGTTACAATGAGATTCTGGACAAGCGCGGTGCACAAGGTTCATTGTGCGGCATGGATTCAGAATTCATTAAAAAAGTATTCGAAGCCATCCACGAAGAAAGCGTAAGGCAACAAATGGAAATCATAAATAAATAAATACAAAAGAGTATATCAAGACTCTGAAATGCTATCATTTCATTTTTATCATTCTGAACTTTGCGAAGAATGTACATACATAAAGTATGCTGCTAACAGATTCTTCACTATTGTTCAGAATGATAAAATGATAAGCAAATTTACTTTTGCAGTATTCCATATCACCTTTTCCGGAGATAAGAAACAGAAGTTTATTTATTCTTTAATCTCCGATTAACTCTTTTATTTTTACTTGCTGAAAAACCATCTGTGCCTGGCTGCTTTCATACAATATCCCAATAGTTTCCTCGTCAACAGAAGTAATACAAGAATATCCGAAACCGCCATATTCATCAAGCAGAATTTTTCTTTCCTCCGGCCATGTTTTTCCGTCATCCAGACTGACCTTCAATGTCATGTGATCCCGACTATTATACGATTCAGGATTACAAAATAAAAGAATGGACTTCTCCATACCGTTTCTTCTATAAAGATGTTTATGGATACTTGCCATACAAGTAGGTTCAACCAATGCATTACGGGAAGTGGAATGTTCTACCCATGTTTCACCCAAATCAGCAGTTACACAAATTCTACGTCCATTTATCTCCTTATTACCATAATTCCGATTATCACGCATATTAAGCATGATATTTCCATCTTGCAGCTGCACAGCCATACATTCTGTCGTATTATGATAGGCAGGCTTACCGGCTGTCCACGTTTTCCCTCCATCCCTACTCCAGGTTATATTCGAAAAAGGCATTCCATCCTTATCCCGTCCTTGAGTAGGAAAGACCAAAGTTCCGTCTTTCAATGTAATTCCATGCCCCGGTGCCGGTGCATAAAGCCACCATTCCGGACGCTTTGTATTCCGGGTAATATTTATCGGTTCACTCCATGTCCGTCCTTCATCGGTACTTTTAGTAATTAAGAATTGAGATGTTTCTTTCACCTCCAGTCCCGGTTGAGAACCTTTCGCATGCCATTGATGAATCCAACGCGTACTATCCTGGGTCATACCTTCTACCCATTTCCCCGTTTTTCCATCTAAAACGCCATGCATCCACAGTCCTGCCACATAGATATCTCCAGTCTTTTCATCCACCAAAATGCAAGCATCACTTACTCCATTATATTTTTCAGGCAAGCCACCCCAAGTCTTCATGTCCAGGACAACCTGCATAGGCTGCCAAGTTTCACCACCGTCAAAACTACGATTCAAAGCAATATCAATATTACCTTGCAAGTCGCGCGAGGTATCATAACGTGCATCGTAAACAGCCAGTAATGTTCCGTTCTTTGAAGTAGCGATGCCCGGAATACGGGAAGTATTCACTCCATCTTGTCCAAACTGACGTACAGCCACACCAAGACGCAAATCCACCAAAGAGCCATCCAGCAAAACTTCTCCTTTTCCCTTCACTGTTTTTACCGAAGAGCAAGCCAATCGGACACGGTGAGAAAGATTGACCCGGTCCTTCAATTTCAACGTCACCCAGACAAGGGTCGTATCGTCTTTCAAGACCAAAGGTTCCTTGAAAGAAACTTTTTCAGAAACTTGCATGGGAAGCGTTAACGGATGTTCAACAGACAATGTTCCATCCGCAGCCGAAGCATAAAGCCTGATATGTTCAATATCCGTTAAGTCTGTACTCCCTTTCAAAGAACAAACAATTTCCCGGACAGCACAATCACCCGAAGCCTGTTTGACAAACTCCAATCTCAGTACAGGATTCGCTTCTTTCAGTGTTAATACAGGTAAAACAGGCTGTCTTACAATAACTTTCACAGGCGATGCCCACAGAGCACCAATCATAAAAACAAATACAATCAAAAAAAAATAAATACGATACTTCATGACTTTATATATTTCCATTATATCCCGATTAAAAGAACTTCTATCATAAAGTGCTGTTCTTCTCTCCTTCATATCAATTAGACTGAATCCATATCATGGGATTCCTTCAACTTTTCCCGTTCCGACATAAAAATCTTATAAACCGCAAAATGACGTTCCAATGCGTCACGATACCCCGCTTCATCATTCTTCTTTATATATTCCAAAAGGTCGGCATGAGTGACCAAATCGCCGTTTTTCTTCATTTCGACATTGATAGGCTCAAGAAACCTTTTGAATTTATCCTTTACAAATACCATCACCGGATGAATGATCTCCTGAAATTCCCGGATAGTCTTATTTCCGGTAATCTCATAAAGTTTAGCATGAAAAGTAAATTCACTTATAGGCGCATATTCATTATTTTCAAACACAATACCCAAACGCACTATTTCTTCTAATTCCACAATATCTTCAGGTGTAATATTCCGAAACAGATCACTACATATACCTATTTCCAAAGCTATCCTAAAGCCAAGTATATCAAATAATGAATCCTCGCTCAAAATACGAGGGTCAACCACCCGCTTCATTCCACCTAAAATAGAAGGTTCTGTCAGAATCATCCCTTTCCGGGTACGTGTTTCTATCATCCCCATCATTTTTAAACGGCTCAAAGCTTCACGTAACACACTACGTGCCACCCCTAGAGCAGCCGCCAAATCCAACTCATTGGGAATAGAATCTCCTATACGCAAATCATGCTCACGAAAATAATTCAGCAAGCTGTCCTCAACCTGGTCAACTAAAGTTACAGCCTGATTATGAAGTTTCAAATTATACATCTGACTGATATTTAAAGTTAGCGAATTCAATTTATCTTATTTGTCTGACAAATAAACATGTTTTAAGCTTTAAGTACAAGAAAGACAGTTACCAGTTCATTCACCTTTAACCATGTTTAAGCAAAGGAGAGCAATATTATTACATTTAAACAAATGAAAAGTCTATGAGGATTCTTCTAAATCATAAGACATGAAGGATTTCTCATCAAGAAAATACAAAAAAATCTTTTTTTTGATTTGCACCTTAAATAAAAGTATTACTTTTGCCCTCAAATTTAGAACAAAAAGAAATCAGGCTTATGAATTTGTTTACTTATACATATTATTCTTATTATTACTTTTACTTCGGCAAGAAAGTAGAGTGGGAGTTTGTATGTATGAAATAACAGATAATAAATACTGAAATTGAAAAAGATACGTTGGATCCCGCTCCTAAAATGGATGCGGGATTTTTTTGTAACACTATAAATTTAGGACATTAATAAATAAACATAGAAAGATTATGAGAATTCTAATTTTAGGGGCCGGTAAAATGGGCTCCTTCTTTACCGATGTATTGAGCTTCCAGCACGAAACCGCTGTATTTGATGTAGACCCGAAACGCCTTCGTTTCGTTTACAACACCTACCGATATACCACACTCGAAGAGATTGAAGAATTCAAGCCCGAACTAGTTATCAATGCGGCAACCGTGAAATATACGCTGGATGCTTTTCACCAAGTATTGCCCGCTCTCCCCAAGGATTGCATCATCAGCGATATTGCCTCGGTAAAGACTGGACTGAAAGAGTTTTATGACCAATGCGGATTCCGTTATGTATCTACCCACCCCATGTTCGGTCCCACATTTGCCAACCTTGACAAACTGAGCACCGAAAATGCCATCATCATCAGCGAAGGCGACCATCTGGGTAAAATCTTCTTCAAGGACTTATACCAAAACCTTGGTCTGAACATCTTTGAATATACCTTTGAAGAGCACGATGAGACAGTGGCCTATTCGCTGTCCATCCCTTTTGTTTCCACTTTCGTTTTTGCAGCAGTGATGAAGCATCAGGATGCTCCCGGTACTACTTTCAAACGCCACATGAAGATAGCCAAAGGAGTATTGAACGAAGACGACTACCTGTTGCAGGAAATTTTATTCAATCCCCGCACCCCTGCACAGGTAGAAGGTATCCGTACAGAATTAAATGAGCTGTTGGATATCATCAACAAGAAAGATGCTGCGGGGATGCGTGCCTATCTTAGCAAGATTCGGGAAAAGATTAAATAACGCATCAGCATAACATAGAAGAGGATGTCAAAGCTCCAACAAGAGTTTTGGCATCCTCTTTTTTATTTCATCCATAAAGATGGCTTATCAACATGCGACACAACACGTCACCGCCCAAGATGCCGACAAGGACCACTGCCCACAAATGCCACCCCTTCAGGTTGCACGACACTTTCAGAGCATTGAACAACCACACAAGGGTGAGCAACAGAAACGGAATGCCCAACAACGACAGAATCACAGCCGGCAAGATAAAAGGCTGTGCCAATAGTTCCTGAGGAGACATACTCATATCCATGTTTGCCATCATCTGCATGGGAGGCGTCAGATAGATTAAAGTCATGCCGAGCAAAGGCAGTTCTGCAAACAATACGGTTCCCAACACATCGATTGCCCGAATGCGGGAGTGCGAGAACACCTTGCCGCCCAAATAAAACAACAAAGCAGGTATCAGCCACACAATCAGATGCTCTGCTGCATAGCACCACCACGCAGGATTGGGCGCCGGACCGAAATGAAGCAACCCATGATAATGATAGCCGGCATAATAACATATCACAGTAGAAACCAGCAATCCCAACGCTCCCCATGCCAATGCCCGCGCACCGGCAATCTGTATAAACGGATTCACCGCTTTGTCTATCATCTTATTTCCCATTACTCATTCATTTTAGAAAGTTTATCAATTAAATCGTCCAAGATATTTCTCACCGTAGGATAACTGACACCCATACTTTTCGCCATGTCCTTCAAGCTTCCGCTCGATTTGACAAAAGCAAGAATAAAAAACTGCTGCTCTTTATCCGAAAGCCGTGCCAGCACAGGCAGTTCAAAATCCCCGCACACCTCCGTGCGGCACTCTTCGCAGAAAAGCCTGCCCACCCTCAACGGTGCATCACACGCAGGGCATTGCAACGGCAAACGTTTCTTTATTTCTCCCATATCATTTCAGTTTTTTCACAAATGTACTGACAGAAGCTATCAAAGTACTGTTCACCGGCAGAGAAGGATTCCCGTAAGTAAGCATCTGCTGCTGTACGGTCTTTGATTCACAATCTTTCAGCACATGGTTCATTTTATCAATCAAAAGCAGTTCGGCAGTCGGGCAACCCTTCTTCAGAAATTCGGCATCCTCCACCGATACCTGAATATCATTTTTACCCTGAACAATGAGGACCGGCACTTTGACGGAAGCAATCACCGTCCGGGGATTATACTTGAACCAGGAAATCAAATAAGGCTGGACAGAAGCCCGATACAATGATTGCAGATAAGCCGGCACGTCACTCACTTCCTTGCCGTTTTTCAAGGACCCGTTAATGGATGCCACCTCCTTCCGCACCGCTTCCGGATTCTGTTGAGCAGCCACTTGCGCCTCTATAATCTCGTAGGCAGGACGACCCGCACCGGCAATCGAGATATAGCCTTTCACCTTCGGCCGGTTCTGACAGGCCAGCATTCCAATCAGCGCCCCTTCGCTATGTCCTGCCACCGTGATTGTCGTAAAACGTTTCTCTTTCGCCAGGTAATCAATCCAGCCCGTCACATCATTCACATAATCTTCAAAACGAAGTTTCGCTTCCTCCTTACCGGCCGATGCACTGGTTCCTATCCCCCGCTTGTCAAAGCGCAAGGAAGCGATGCCGTTTGCCGCCAAACCTTCCGCCAGAAACTTCAACGAATTATTTCTCAAATTGCCAATGGCTGAATTACCATCCATATCCGTAGGTCCGGAGCCGGCTATAATAAGCACCACCGGACAGGTCTTCACTCCACCGGGCAAAAGCAGTTTTCCTTTGATTTGTCCTTCCTTGGTGTTCAGCACCACATTTTCTTCCAAAGGAAGTACCTGTGCCCGACAACAAAGACCGCACAGGAAAAATAAACCGGTTAGAATAAAATTCAAATGTTTCATCTATTACATATTTTAAGATTATTCACTTGACAAATATAGCGATTATATTGAATAAAACAAATCATTATTTGAATATTATTTAGTACTACTTTAATTATATTCAAATAAATCTGATTTTATCTTCGGCATAAACAGAAAGTAAAATCTGCTCGGACAACCTGTCACGACAAGTATTCTTAGCATTTCAGCCGGATTAAAACAACGAAGATGTTTTAATATACCGAACAAGGACTTATTATTAGACTGACCAAAATTTGTATATATCCCATTTTATTGCGAATATTGCAACCGCAAAAGAACTCGATAAAACTATGATTACACCCCGAAAGACTCGCATACCCTATTTGGATTTCTTGAAATTCTTCGCCATCGCCAGTGTGTTGCTGGGGCACTCCGTGGAACAAACCACCGGAAATGATTTTTGGGACAACCCCATCTGGAGCTTCATTTACACCTATCACATGCCCTTGTTCATGCTGCTGTGCGGGTACTTCTTCGGCTCCTCGCTCAACCTATCTTTCGGTGAGCTGGTGAAGAAAAAGTTTGTCCAACTGGTCATCCCCTCCCTTTCCGCTTTCGCCATTATGTATGCGTTTGTCATGCTCACCGGATACAATCCTTGTCCCGAGCTGATGGACTTCAGTTGGTTCGGGTTCTTCAATGCGGTATGGTTCCTGAAGTGCGTCTTCTTCTGCTACCTCATCGGATACATCGCCCTCAAATCCTTGCGTAGTTTTTGGGCGGCAGCCTTGGTTTCCATTGTCCTCTTCACCATCCTGCCCATCGGCAATGTAGATAATATCAACTTCATGTTGCCCATGTTCTGGCTCGGCTACTTCTGTCAGAAAGAACAAGAGGTGATTGACCGGCATCGTTGCCGGCTACTGATTGCAAGCCTCGTCGCCTTTGCCGCCCTGCTTCCTTTCTGGTCGGGCAGGCTCACCGTGTATATGGTCCCCATCCAAGTGGTGGACTGGACCAACGGCACCGTGGACTGGACGAACTTAAATATCACCGTCTACCGCATGGTTATCGGCATAGTGGGTAGCATGGTCTTCTTTTTATCGGCGCCGTGGGTGTATGGCAAGATAGAACACAGGCGCCTCACCCCTACATTAAACAACTTGGGAAAATGCACTTTGGGAATCTACTGGACACAAACCTTCCTGCTGGAGTGCACGCTGCACGGACTGGGCTTCTACGTCGGCACCGCCGGAAGCTTTATTGTAGGTCCCGTGGTGGCGACAATAGAACTGATTCTTTGTTATCAAGTAGTTTTGCTGCTGAAAAAGCACCGCTACACCCGACTGCTCTTGCTGGGAGAGAAATAAACCTGCAACGGATTAATTCATAAGAGAAAGTAAATTTTCATCATTTTCCTTTTCTTATTCATCCAAACAAACTATCTTTGTCACGTTTTGTTCCGCACACCTCCGACAGATGCGAGGAAGCGGATGAAAAGGGAATCAGGTGCAAGTCCTGAACAGTCCCGCTGCTGTAAGCTCCATCTACCCTGAAAAGATAGGTTTACTTATCACTCACGCCACTGCCTGTATATATAATAAGGTGGGAAGGCAAGTAAACAGGAGTAAGTCAGAAGACCTGCAAAACGTAAAGTCATACTTTAAACTTTCGAGGAAAGAGTTTAAAGAGTTAAAAATAAAATACTCACTCATTGTTTTGAGCAAAAGGTAACAAATTAGCTAGGGTTAATTATATCTTTTTGATTATGTTGGGTATTCGATTTAAAAAAGCAGATTTATTATTTACATAAAGAATAAAACATAATGAAGAAAGTAAACTTATTATTTCTTTGCATGATAGCCTTTATATCATGTAATGAAGAGCAAGACCTAGACCTAAGTGTTAATCAAAACGATGCTGGTAAAGAGATCGTATTAAAAGAACGAGATAGTCGCTATCCGTTAATATTATCTCAGAGAAAGACGAAACCAAGAAATACCAAATCTATACCGACACTATCCTTCAGTGATTATTTAGGTAGATCTTTCACTTGCAGTCATTTCCCATTAGGGGACCCTGAAGATATTAAAATTCAAGTCATTAATACAGAAAAGCTAATGAGAGATTATCCTAGCTATTTTTGGAAAAATGAAATAGGAAAAGGTGAAGCACAAAGTTTTGCATACACTGGTTTTGATAGATATACAGAAAACTCAAGTACTACAAAAAAAATAAACAATGCTGGCTTCACCTTAAATTTGGGTTTATTCTCTTTAGGTGCACATAAGACAATGACAGAAGTATTCACAACCTCCAAAGTGGAAGAAAGCAAAAGAATATTTGGAGAATTGAATATCCAAATCAGAGATGCATCCTATTATATGCAAACAAGTTCTAATATTATCAAGAAAATAAAATTGGATTATTTGACAGAGGACTTCAAGGAAGAACTTTATAATCTTACCCCAAGTGAATTTTTCAATAACTATGGAGGCTTTGTTTTATCAAGTTTCATCACTGGAGGACGTGCGACAGCACTTTATACCGGAATCTATCGAAACAATGAATCTACCGAAACGAAAGAAAAGAATATGAACACAGATATATCTGCATCTTATGGGTTTAAGTTCCAGAAAGATAAAGACGGTAATGTATCTGCTGAGGGAGGTATTGGTAAAGACTACAGCCATGCTACTACATCAACAAATAAAATAGAAGCAATGGAAACTTCAGTAAAAACAATAGGAGGATCTCCTTTCTTCTCTAATTTCTCAATACCAACAAAAGTCGATAATGCAGATATAAATCTTTCTCAATGGGTTAGCTCTTTGAATGATAAAAACACACATAAAATCATTGATATAGCAGATGAAGGTTTAATTCCTATAACAGAGTTTATGTTAGAAGAGAATATGAAAAAGGATTTTAAATATTTCATAGAAAATGGAGTTCCTTCCATAACACAAATACGAGAACCATATTTGGAAATCAATCGTGCTATTTTAAGTGGTACTTTGCTTTCACAGGTAACAACAACATTAGTCACTCGATTTAATCAACGAATTAGAATAAAATGGCATATGGGAAATCCACATGACACTCACCCCGAATATATAAAAAACGAGGCAAAAAGATTAAGTAAAATATATGGGCTAAAGATTATCCAAATAATTAATCCAGAAAGTTTAGATATTTTCGCTAATGATAAATATACTAATATAAAAGACCTAGATGAAACAAAAATGAAGAAATTCGTAGATACTAAGCATAACACAACTTACTTGCTATACTCAGAAGGAGAGAAAAAATATGCTTATGCTATTCATTATGATTATTTATTAGACACTTATGCTATCAGAGATTTTGTCAACAGTCTTCCAACCATACAAATTGACCCACAAGATTTATTTAATTATACCATTATAGCTTTATAAAAATAGATAAGATGAAAGAGACTGATATTTTTTACAGACTTAAACTAAGTTATTTCTTGCTTTATAGCATTATCCTATTATTACCCAATATTACTCAAGGGCAAGAGATAGGAGATACTATTACCGGAAAAGTACATAAAATAACAGATGTTATAGTAACTGCTGAACGTACCAAGCAACAAGTAAAAAGTATTAGTCCCTTCCAACAACTCAACAAGAAGCAATTGCAACAACAAGGCATTACGGATATTGCTGATGCTTTACGTCGCTTCTCAGGAGTCAACATAAAGGATTATGGGGGTGCAGGAGGAATGAAAACTATCTCCGTTCGGAGTTTAGGAGCCAAACATACAGCCGTAGTTTATGACGGGGTGACACTCAGTGATTGTCAAAGCGGACAAATAGACTTGTCTCGTTTCTCTATTGACAATATCCAGCAAATTTCACTGACCATTGGGGACAATGAAGATATTTTTGTACCGGCACGTACAGTTGCTTCTGCTGCCGCCTTAAAATTACAAAGCATATCCCCGGATTTTTCAAACAAAAAAAATCACTTGACGGGACAGATAAAGACAGGTTCTTTCGGGATGATTAATCCCCTTATCCGCTACGAACAAAAGTTTAACGAAAAGATTTCAGCATCTACCACTGGTGAATTTATGAGGGCAGACAACCTATATCCTTTCACTTTAGTCAACGGAGATTATGTTTCCAAAGAAAAACGCTATAACAACAACATTCAAACCTACAGAGGAGAACTGAATCTTTACATCAGCCCTAATAACAGAAGCACACTGAACGGAAAGATTTATTATTACGACACAGATCAGCAATTACCCGGTGCAGTCATTCTTTACAATGCGAAAAGCCGTGAGAAGTTACGCGAACGAAATTTCTTTTCACAAGTACATTACCGTACTTATTGGGAAAATAATCTTTCTTTGTTAATCAATGGGAAATTTAACTGGAGCCAATCTCATTACCACGATGAAGGAGGGAAATACCCCGGAGGAGAATTAAACGACCGTTATTTCCAACGAGAATACTATACATCAGGAGCATTACTATATACTCCGACTAGTCACTGGAGCATGGTTTATGCGGCAGATTACATATATAATAACCTAAATGCCAATACTCCTAACAATACAAGCCCTTACCGGCATTCTATATTACAAACAGTAACTCTCCGATATCAAACTGATAACATAACAGCTGTTGCCATACTACTCGGATCGATATATCTTAATGGTGCAAAAGAAGGAAACGGAGCTGAGAACCGACGAAAATTATCCCCTTCCTTCTCCTTTTCATGGAAACCTTGTACGGACGGACAGCTATACCTTCGGGCTTCCTATAAAGACATATTCAGAGTGGCTACTTTTTCTGAGAACTACTTTGACCGGATGGGCAGCCGTGACCTTCGTCCCGAAAAGGCCCAACAATATAATGTAGGCATCACTTACCAGAACAACTTTACAAGCTGGCTACCAGCAATCAGTCTGACATTGGATGGGTATTATAATAAGGTAAAAGATAAAATTGTGGCAATGCCCTATAATATGTTTATCTGGAATATGGTAAATTTAGGCAAAGTAGAAATTTGGGGAGTAGATGCCAATATAAACACCACTTTCCAACTTGCAAAACATTATTCCTTACTATTGACTGGAAACTATACCTATCAATATGCAGTAGATAAAACAGACCCGGAAGTCGTATATTACAAACATCAGATTGCATATACCCCACGTCATAGCGCAGGTGCTTCTTTAGCCTTGGAAAATCCTTTCATAAATGCTTCTCTTCATGCTACAGGTGTGAGCAAACGATATATTGCTTCCGAAAATCGTCCAAGTAATGAAATGGATGGATATATAGAATACGGACTTTCATTATACCGCAGCTTCAAGATAAAGAAGTTTACATACAATCTTCGGGGAGATATTATTAATTTGGGAAATAAACAATATGACATAGTGAAAAGCTACCCGATGCCGGGTAGAAGCTATAAACTAACTTGCAGTATTCATTTTTAAAAATTATATAAGTATGAAATTCAAACATTTATTTTTTGCAGCAGCCTTATTTAGTATAGCCCCGCTGTTCTGTGCTTGTAACGATGATGACAATGAGATCGAAGTTCCTAGAGATCCGGAAGAAGACCCTTCTTCACAACCCGACACGACTCCTGAAGCAACTTCACCAACCGAGGCAACAGGCTTGTACGTTATTAATGCAGGTAATCTTAGCAACAATGTTAATGGAACACTTTCTTTTATTAACTTTGAAAAAGGAACAGCAAGCAACAATGTATTTTTTGACATAAACAAAAGAAGTTTGGGAGGTACCCCTCAAGATGCAATAGTATATGGTTCGAAAATGTATATTGCCATATATGGTTCAAATATTATAGAAATAGTAGACAAAAATACAGCTAAATCCATCAAACAGATTGTTCCGACATCCACTCAAGGGGAAGGTCCACGTGATATTATAGCTGCTAATGGAAAAGTATATGTTTCTATGTATGATGGATATGTTTCTCGTATCGACACTCTTAGCCTAACTATTGATGCTACATTAAAAGTTGGTCCAAATCCAGAAGAGATGACAGTGGCCAACGGCTACCTGTATGTTGCTAACTCAGACGGAATGAATTATGGTGCAGATTATGCAAATGGAAAAAGTGTTTCTAAAATAGGCCTAAAGACATTTACAGAAGCAAAAAGAATACCCGTAGGACTAAATCCCACTAAAATTTGTTCTACTACGGAAGGAAACGTATATGTCTTAGCAATGGGTAATTATAATGACATATCAGCTAAAGTACAAAAAATTGACAATATGAATATTGTTACAGATGTAACGGAAGCAACATTAATGACTGTAAAAGATAATACCCTTTACCTTATCAATGCTCCTTATGGCGCAACGGAAAATACTTATTTCAGTATAGATACAAAAACAGGAAATGAAACAAAAAATTTAATAGATCAACCTGTTGATAGCCCTTGTGGCATCGCAGTCAATCCATTTACCGGAAATATTTATATCAGTTCTTACAATATGGTTGGAGGATGGCCAAGTTATACCACTGATGGCTATGTAAACGAATATTCGGCAAACGGCAAATTTACAAACAAATACAATGTAGGGGTAGGTCCATGCGGATTAACCTTCTTACTGAAATAATAAAATATGGTTTTGCTTCTCTTCACTTTTGGTGAAGGAAGCAAAACTATATTTCCCTCATAAATTAAATAATCTCATAAAGCTTCCCTCACTTTTTGATAACCGTGTAGAGATTATCAGCCCGGGATGCCTTCCCGATGGGCTGACTGTGGAAAGTATCAAACTGGGAAGCGCCGTAGTACGCAATCCTTTCATTGCCAATTTCTGTGCTAAAACGATGCCTTATCGTGGTCTGGGCTCAGGGATTATACGTGCACTTCAAGAAGAACCGAATATAAAATTCATCAATGAGCCGGTAGGAATGCAGTTTATTTCAGTAATAAACAGAATCGCTGATGAGGGAGTAAATGAAGGTGAGGGAATAAACGAGGGAATAAACGAGGGAATAAACGAGGGAATAAACGAACTTGAAAGCCTTATCCTCACCTTCTTGAAAAAGAAACCCGGTGCAAAAGGATATGAAATTGCAGAATATATCCAAAAAGGAGCTGCTACGACAGAGCGTTATTTAAAATCACTGAAAGATAAAGAATTAATAGAATACAAAGGTTTCCGTAAAACCGGCGGATATTATAAAAAATAACATGAAACAAGTAATCCTATTTATCTTCTTGCTTGCCCTTCTTTCCGCCTGCGGCGGAAAAAGCAAGACTGCTTCTGTAATAGAAGCAGAAAAAGCAATCCCTTTGCGTTATGCAGAAAACCTCAATCTGTCTGCAACCGAAGACTATACCATTGCCCGCCTGCGCAATCCTTGGGATACGACCCGGATACTGCATACCTATGTCTTGGTTGACAAAGAAAAGCCCCTGCCTGCCGACTTGCCCAAAGGGACACTTGTCCGCACGCCATTGAGCAAGGCCGTTGTTTACTCATCCGTACATTGCGGATTGCTCAACCAGATTGGTGCTTTGAAGAGTATTGGAGGAGTCTGCGATTTGAAGTATATCAAACTGCAAGAAGTGCAGGATGGTTGCCGCACAGGAAGCATCGCCGATGTAGGGAATGGCATGAACCCGGATATAGAAAAGATAATCGACCTGCACCCCGATGCCATTATGCTCTCCCCTTTCGAGAACAGTGGCGGATACGGACGGGTGGAGAAACTCAACATCCCCATTATCGAATGTGCAGACTACATGGAAACTTCGGCATTGGGACGTGCCGAATGGATGCGTTTTTATGGTCTCCTATTTGGTCAAGCACAAAAAGCGGACAGCTTGTTTGCCGAGGTGGAAAAAAACTATAATGAGCTGAAAGCATTGGTTGCTCCCCTTTCATCTGCGCCGAGTGTTATCAGCGAACTGAAAAACGGTTCGGCTTGGTATGTTCCGGGAGGTAAAAGCACCTCTGCACGCATCTATGCGGATGCCGGGGCCAATTATGTGTTTGCCGATGACGAGCATAGCGGTTCTGTTCCCCTAGCCTTCGAAACCGTGTTTGACAAAGGTCAGAATGCAGACTTTTGGCTCATCAAATATAATCAGGCCATTGACAAGACTTATAAGGAATTGGAGCAGGACTATGCTCCATACACCGGTTTCCGCGCATTCAAGGAACGCAACATTTATGGATGCAACACAGGGAAGGTAGACTTTTACGAAGATTCCCCTTTCCATCCCGACCGATTACTGAAAGATTTGATAAAAATATTCCATCCTACACTTTTAGAAGGGTATGAATTAAAATATTTCACTAAATTAGCGGAGTAAATCACCGTAGGGTTATGTCAAAACGTGGATAATGCTGCCCCTACAGCTGACGATGGGATAGGCCGGGTTAGTTTTGACACACTCCCTACAGTGTGGACGCAACCCAAAACAGTATCAATGAATAACAAAGGAACGAAATACGGTATCATACTGCTCCTCCTCATCCTTGCATTGACAGGAGCCAATTTGCTGTTCGGCTCGGTAAACATCCCTGCCGAGGCGGTGTGGCATATCCTTACAGGCAATGAAGTAGAAAAGGCGAGTTGGAGTTTCATAGTCTGGGAATCCCGTCTGCCGCAAGCCATTACCGCCCTCCTTTGCGGAATGGCACTCGCAGCATCGGGACTGATGTTGCAAACCACATTCAATAATCCTTTGGCCGACCCTTCCATACTGGGAATCAGTTCGGGAGCCAGTTTGGGAGTTGCCTTGGTCATGCTGGCAGGCGCAGGTACGATTACTGCCGGAGTATTCACTTTATCCGGATTCCTGTCCGTCATTATCGGAGCATTCATAGGCTCCATGCTGGTGATGGGAATCATCCTGTTCTTCTCCACTTTGATAAAAAACAGCATCATGCTGCTCATTATAGGTATCATGATAGGGTATATCACTTCATCTGCCATCTCCCTGCTCAACTTTTTCTCCACGGCAGAAGGGGTGCATTCCTACATGATTTGGGGAATGGGAAACTTCGGAGGAGTATCTTTGCAGCAGCTTCCCTTTTTCTCCTTGGTCACAGCGGCGGGGCTGCTGATTACCATACTGCTGATAAAGCCTCTGAATGCCCTGCTGCTGGGAACACGCTATGCCGAAAACCTGGGAATCAACATCCGCCGTACACGTAACCTGCTGCTTGTCGCCACCGGATTACTGACAGCGACAACCACCGCTTTCTGCGGCCCGATTTCCTTTATCGGACTGGCCGTGCCGCACATTGCCCGCCTCATGCTGGGAACCTCCAACCATAACTCTCTGCTACCTGTCACCATGCTGACGGGAGGAGCCATTGCCCTGCTCTGCAACTTCATCTGCATTCTGCCGGGCGAAGCAGGCATCATTCCGCTGAATGCCGTCACTCCGGTCATTGGTGCGCCCATTATTATTTATGTCATTGTGAACCAACGTAAAATCCAGTACTTCAACTGATGGAAAAGCAAGCTGTCATCACCGCCACAGACCTGTGCATAGGTTATCGTACCCACAAAGGAGAAAAGAAAGTGCACGAACACCTTTCTTTCGGACTCTATCCGGGAGAACTGACCAGTCTGCTTGGAGCAAACGGGGCCGGAAAGTCGACTTTGCTCCGCACCCTGTCCGCTTCGCAACCTTCACTGGCAGGAGATTTGCAATTGCTGGGCAAGCCTTTGCAGCAGTATTCGGAAAAGGAACGTTCGCGCACCATCGGTGTAGTCCTGACAGACAAGACACAAGCCGGAGGGCTGACCGTGTATGAACTGGTAGCTTTGGGACGCCAGCCGCATACAGGCTTCTTCGGACGGCTCCATCCCAAAGACCATCTCATTATCAAAGAGGCATTGGATGCCGTAGGCATTGCCCACAAAGCCGAAAGCTACACCGCCGAACTTTCGGACGGAGAACGGCAAAAGGTAATGATAGCCAAAGCATTGGTTCAGGAATGTCCGCTTATCATCTTGGATGAGCCGACCGCTTTTCTGGACGTGGTGAGCCGCATAGAAATCATGACTTTGCTGCATCAGTTGGCGGTGGAGCAAAACAAGGCCATCCTGCTATCCACCCATGACATAGAACAAGCCCTGGTACTGTCGGACAAGCTTTGGCTGCTGTCCAAAGAAACAGGACTGCAATGCGGAGTGACGGAAGATATGATTCTGAATCATCGGATGGACACGCTGTTCTCACACAGTAATATCCGGTTCGATTAT
>OHKT01000284.1_pt1 | contig 21399 bp, 20 predicted proteins | sample 1568871 | NCBI WGS metagenome assembly OHKT01 (sample SAMEA3879558, study PRJEB24766) | human gut metagenome | biome: human-associated habitat; feature: feces | place: USA | collected 1985/1987
TCCGTTTGAGATCGGTATTTTTACGAATCTCGGAAAAGATCATATCGGTCCGAATGAACATAAAGACTTTGAAGATTATAAACGGTGCAAAGCAATGCTGTTTCAACAGTGCAAACTTGGCATTGCCAATATAGACGATCCTTATTATGAAGATATTTTCCGCGGCGCGACATGTAAAGTGGAAACTTTCGGTTTTTCTCCGAAAGCGGATCTGAGAGCGGAGAATGTAAATCTCGTATCGAAGCCGGGATATTTAGGCGTTTCGTATCATGTGGCGGGGAAGGCTGATTTTGATGTGGAGATCGATATCCCCGGAAAATTCAGCGTGTATAATTCGCTGACTGCGATCGCGGTGTGCCGTCATTTCGGTGTTCCGTCTGAGAAAATAACAGAAGCGCTTAAAACAGCGCATGTCAAAGGGCGTATTGAGATGATAAAAGTATCGGATGATTTTACGCTGATGATCGATTATGCACATAATGCGATGAGTCTGGAGAGCCTGCTGACAACACTGAAAGAATATGAACCGAAACGTCTTGTATGTGTGTTCGGATGTGGCGGAAACCGTTCAAAAGACAGAAGATATGAGATGGGCGAAGTGTCGGGACGTCTGGCGGATCTTACGATCATTACTTCGGATAATCCGCGTTTTGAAGAACCACAGGAGATTATCAATGATATCAAAGTCGGAATCGCAAAGACTGACGGGGCATATGTGGAGATCTGCGACAGAAAAGAAGCGATCAAATATGCCATCGAACATGGTCAGTCGGGAGATGTGATCGTATTGGCCGGAAAAGGTCATGAAGATTATCAGGAGATCAAAGGAGTCAAATACCCGATGGATGAAAGAACGCTGATCGCAGAGGTACTTGAGGAAATCAGGGAAAATTAGGAAAGACAAGGGGACAGAGATTGTTTGCGGATGTAATCATAGATATTCAACATGAAAAACTGGATAAGATCTTTCAATACCGGATCCCCGAGCGGCTGGAACATGAAGTGGAAGCGGGGATGGCGGTGGTCGTACCTTTCGGAAAAGGAAACCGTAAGACAAAAGGATATGTAACCGCATTGTCAAAGACATGTGATTATGATATTTCAAAAGTGAAAGAGATCGCTGATATATCGCGAAGCGGCGTGGAAATCGAGACGAAGCTGATCGCGCTGGCGGCATGGATGAAGTCGAATTATGGCGGAACGATGCTGCAGTCTTTGAAAACGGTTCTTCCTATCAAAGAAAAAGAAAATATAAAGGTAAAAAAGCGGCTCAGACTGCTGATCGACCGGGAGACGGGGGAAAAACAGCTTCATTATTATCTGGAAAAGAATCAGAAAGCGAGGGCGCGTCTGATGGCGGCGCTTCTTGACGATCCGCTTTTAGATTATGAACTTGTCAGAAAGAAGCTTAATATTACTGCCACGGTGATACGCGCGTTGGAAGAACAGCATGTTCTCGCCGTAGAATCAGAGCAGGTGTATCGTAATCCGGTTCATGCGGAAAATATTCAAAAGAAGGAGATTATTTATACGCAGGAGCAGAAACGTGCGATTATGCGTTTCTGTAAGGATTATGAAAACGGAATCCGAAAAACATATTTGCTCCATGGAGTTACGGGCAGCGGAAAAACAGAAGTTTATATGGAAATGATACAGTCTGTTGTAGATAAGGGGAAGCAGGCAATCGTTCTGATTCCCGAGATCGCGTTAACTTACCAGACTGTGATGAGATTTTACAGAAGATTTAAAGACCGGGTATCTGTTATGAATTCCCGGCTGTCCGCAGGAGAACGATACGATCAGATGATGAGGGCGAAAGCCGGGGAAGTGGATGTGATGATCGGACCGAGATCGGCGCTTTTTACTCCTTTTCCGAATCTGGGACTGATCGTGATCGATGAAGAACATGAGCCGACTTATAAAAGTGAACAGACGCCGAGGTATCACGCGCGGGAAACGGCGCTAAGAAGAGCGCAGACAGAAGGCGCGAGCGTTGTTCTGGGAAGCGCGACTCCGTCGATGGAAGCCATGTATCGGGCAAAAAACGGCGAGTATGTTCTGATGGAAATGAAGAACCGTTCTAAAATGCAGGATCCGGCAGAGGTTTATACGGTGGATATGCGGAAAGAATTGAAGAACGGAAATCGTTCGATACTCAGCGAACAACTGCAAAGACTGATGAAAGAGCGGCTTGAAAAGAAAGAACAGACGATGCTTTTTTTGAACCGGAGAGGGTATTCCGGGTTTGTTTCGTGCCGGGAATGCGGGCATGTTATAAAGTGTCCGCATTGCGATGTGTCGCTTTCGGTCCATCGGGACGGAAAGATGAGATGTCATTACTGCGGATACGAACAGACGCGTGTGAAAATATGTCCTGAATGCGGCTCGGACCATATCGGAGAATTCAGGGCGGGAACACAGCAGATCGAAGAGATTGTGAAGACGGTATTTCCGCAGGCAAGAGTGCTGCGGATGGATATGGATACGACACGACAGAAAGATTCCCATGAGAAAATACTGTCTGCATTTGCAAATGAAGAGGCGGACGTACTTGTCGGTACGCAGATGATCGTAAAAGGTCATGATTTCCCAAATGTAACATTAGTCGGGATTCTGGCTGCGGATATGTCGTTGTATACAGATGATTACAGATCGGGCGAGAGAACGTTCCAGCTTTTGACTCAGGCGGTCGGAAGAGCGGGGCGCGGAGATAAAAAAGGAGAAGCGGTGATTCAGACATACAGTCCCGATCATTATGCGATCGCAACGTCTGCGGCGCAGGATTATGAGGCGTTCTATGAGGAAGAGATCCGATACAGAACGATGATGGGGTATCCCCCGGCAGAAAATCTTCTGGCAGTGTTTATATCAAGCGCCGATGAGGCGTTATTGGAAACAGGCTGCCGTTATTTGAAAGAATATATGATAAAAGCGAAGAAGGATATCGAAGCGTCCGTGATCGGCCCGGCAAGTCCGGGGATCGAAAAGATCAACGATGTTTATCGGAAAGTGATCTATGTAAAAACCGCGGACTATCATGATCTTGTCGTGCTGAAAGACCGGACGGAAAAATATATTGAGATTAATTCGGGATTTGATAAAATGAGAATACAATTTGATTTTAATCCGATGTAGCGGATAGAAAGAAGGAGAAAAATGGCAATCAGAGTAATTAGAGAAATAGGAGACGATATATTAGAAAAACAGTGTAAAGCAGTGCCGAAGATGACGCTTCGCACGAAAATACTGATCGGAGATATGCTTGAGACAATGTATGAAAGCAACGGTGTCGGTCTTGCGGCTCCGCAGGTCGGCGTTTTGAAAAGAATCGTAGTGATCGATGTAGGGGAAGGTCCGATTGTTTTGATCAATCCGCAGATCATCGAATCTTCAGGCGAACAGACAGGAGAAGAAGGATGTCTAAGCGTACCGGGAAAATTCGGAATCGTTACAAGACCGGACCGTGTAAAAGTGCGGGCGTTTGATGAAAATATGAACGAGTTCGAAATGGAAGGCGAAGGCTTGCTTGCAAGGGCGTTTTGTCATGAACTTGATCATTTGGACGGAAAACTGTATGTTGAACTGGCAGAAGACGGACTTCATGAAGTGTCTTATGATGAAGAAGATCAAGACGATGCGCAAGGAGGGGAAGAATGAGAATCATATTTATGGGAACACCCGATTTTTCAGTCGGAACACTGGAAGCGCTTGTGGAAGCGGGGCATGATGTGTGTCTCGCCGTCACACAGCCTGATAAGCCAAAAGGCAGAGGAAAAGAAATGCAGTTTACGCCTGTAAAGGAAGCGGCGGTTAAGCATGGGATTTTGGTGTATCAGCCGAAAAGAGTGCGCGATCCTGAGTGTGTGGAAGAATTGAGAAAATACAATGCCGACGTGATGGTCGTTGTTGCTTTCGGTCAGATCCTTCCGAAGGAGATTCTTGAGATGACGCCTTACGGATGTATTAATGTCCATGCATCTCTTCTTCCGAAATATCGTGGGGCTGCACCGATCCAGTGGGCGATCATAGAAGGAGAGAGCGTGACGGGCGTTACAACGATGCAGATGGATGAAGGACTTGATACAGGAGATATGATTTTAAAGACCGAGATCCCGATCGCAGAAGACGAGACAGGAGAGTCGCTTCATGACAAACTGGCAGAAGCAGGCGCCGCTCTCTGCGTAAAAACATTGCATGCAATAGAAAATAAAACAGCAGTGTTTGAAAAGCAGCCGGAAAGCCCGACTGCTTATGCGAAAATGCTCACGAAAGATCTTGGCAATATCGACTGGGCGAAATCGGCAGTGCAGATCGAGCGTCTCGTGCGTGGATTGAATTCATGGCCAAGCGCATATACACACCGGGACGGAAAAGTGATGAAGATATGGAAAGCGTTGGCAAAGCCACAGGAAGAATGTGCAGAGCAAACCGAACTGGGAAGCGAGGAACATACAGCGCAGAAAACCGGGAAGAACGCCATGCCGGGAACGGTAGTGTCCGTAGCAAAAGATTCGTTTTGCATACAGACGGGAGACGGCGTGCTTCGTATTTTAGAAGTACAGATGCCCGGCAAGAAACGAATGGATACAGGCTCGTTTCTGCGCGGATATAAAGTGGAAGAAGGAATGGTGTTTGGGAGAGAATAATGGCAAAGGCGATCAATGAAAGAGAAATCGTAGCCGCAATCCTTATGGAAGTAACGGAAAACGGCAGATACAGTCATATTGTATTAAGAGAAGTTTTGACAAAATATCAATATCTTGAGAAAAGGGAAAGAGCATTTATCACCCGCGTTACGGAAGGAACGCTGGAACATATGACAGAGATCGATTATATTCTGGATTGTTTCTCCAAAGTAAAAGTAAAAAAGATGAAGCCGTTAATTCGGGCAATTTTAAGAAGCGCGGTCTATCAGATAAAATATATGGATAGTATTCCCGATCATGCAGTTTGCAGTGAATCGGTAAAACTGGCAGTGAAGAAAGGGTTTTCCGGTCTGAGAGGCTATGTCAACGGCGTGCTGAGAAGTGTTGTCAAAGGAATCGATGAGGTGGAGTATCCGTCAGATCCGATCAAACGGCTTTCGGTACGATATTCCTGTCCGGAATGGATCATCCGATTATGGAAAGAAACGTATGATCTTTCTTTGATCGAAACGATGCTGAAAGATTTCCAGACAGAAAAGCCGACAACGATCAGATGCTGCAGAAGCCGGATTACGACGGAGCAGCTGAAAAAGCGGCTTGAGGAAGAACATGTTTTAGTGGAAAATCATCCGTATTTAAAGGATGCGCTTCTCATTTCAAAATATGATTATTTAGAGTCTCTGGAAACATTTCGGGAAGGTCTGTTCGTCGTGCAGGATATCAGTTCGATGCTTGTAGGAGAACTGGCGCATGTGCAGGCGGGAGCGCAGGTGATCGATCTGTGTGCGGCGCCGGGCGGAAAGGCGCTTGATGTGGCGGAACGCATTTTGATGGAAGGTCAAGCCGGATGTTCCGGTCATGTGGAAGCCCGTGATCTGACAGAATATAAAGTGTCTTTGATCGAGGAAAATATAGAACGTATGGGACTTTGCAATGTAACTGCGGTTTGTCAGGATGCGTCTGTGTATGATGAAAAATCAGCGGGTAAAGCGGATATTGTGATCGCCGATCTGCCTTGTTCCGGTCTGGGAGTGCTTGGGAAGAAAACAGATCTGAAATATAAAGCGTCGCCGGAAGGAATCGTAAGTCTCGTAAAGCTTCAGCGAAAAATCCTTTCCTGCGCGGCTTCTTATGTGAAGCCGGGAGGAGAACTTCTGTACAGTACGTGTACTGTGAACCCGAAAGAAAATATCGAAAACGTACATTGGTTTTTGAAAGAATTTCCTGAATTTTACGCAGACGATATAAGGGAAGATCTTTGCCTTGAATTGAGGGAAAGCGTGACAGAGAACGGCTGTATCCAGCTTCTTCCGGGAGTTCATAAAAGCGACGGATTTTTTATTGCGCGATTGCGGAAAAAAGAAGTCTGAAAATGCCGGAACGCCGAAAAAGGATGAAATGGCAGGACGCGCAAAAGGGTGAAATGGCAGGATACGAAAAATGAAAAAGGAAAGTATGAGAATGAAGAAAGATATTCGGGCATATGAATATGAAGAATTACAAAAAGAGCTGGAACGTCTCGGAGAAAAACCGTTTCGGGCAAAACAGATATATGAATGGCTGCATGTGAAGCTTGCAGATCGTTTCGACGAGATGACGAACCTGTCTGTGAAACTTCGGGAAAAGCTTGCGGAAGAATATGATATCTTTCCGGTACAGATGGCAGAGCGGCAGCAGTCGAAACTGGACGGAACGAACAAGTTTTTGTTCCGTCTGTATGACGGAAACATGGTGGAAAGCGTTCTTATGCGGTATAAGCACGGTAATTCGGTATGTATTTCCTCGCAGGCGGGATGCCGCATGGGATGTGTATTCTGCGCTTCGACGATCGGGGGATTAAAACGGAATCTGTCTGCATCCGAAATGCTCGGTCAGATCTACCAGATCCAGAAAATTATCGGAGAGAGGGTTTCCAACGTCGTTATCATGGGAACAGGAGAGCCGCTTGATAATTATAATAATTTTCTGAAATTCATTCACATACTGACAGATGAACACGGACTGAATATCAGTCAGCGGAACGTGACTGTTTCTACATGCGGGATCGTACCGAAAATACTGGAACTGGCAGAGGAACGTCTGCAGATCACACTGGCGCTTTCTCTTCACGGATCTACGCAGGAAAAGAGAAGGAAACTGATGCCTGTCGCAAATAAGTACGAATTAGGCGAGGTACTTTCCGCCTGCGATACTTATTTTAAAAAGACAGGACGCAGAGTGACGTTTGAGTATAGTCTTGTACATGAGGTGAACGATACGGACGAGGATGCAAAGGAGCTTTCCGAGCTTCTCGCGCCGCGTAACTGTCATCTGAACCTGATTCCGGTAAATCCGGTAAAGGAGCGTTCTTTTCAGCGTCCAAGCCGCAAAAGTGCTTTGAATTTCAAAAATAAACTTGAAAAAAGCGGAATTAATGTTACTATAAGAAGAGAAATGGGCTCGGATATCGACGGGGCGTGCGGTCAGCTTAGACGGCGCTACGAGGAAGAGACAATGAATGAGAATTAAGGAGAAGCATATGAGAACATTTTCGATAACAGATGTAGGAATGGTAAGACAAGTAAATCAGGATTATGTTTATGTGACTGACAGACCTCTCGGAATTCTTCAGAACCTCTTTGTGGTGGCAGACGGTATGGGAGGTCACCAGGCGGGAGATTATGCTTCCAAGTATACGGTTGAAGTGCTCAACAGGGAATTGGCGCTAAGCGAAGGCGAAGATATTGAAAGATGTCTTGTAGGCGCTATAAAAACGGCAAACAGGGAGATCATAAAAGAAGCTTCAAGAGACGAACATCTCAAAGGAATGGGAACGACGGTTGTTGCGGCGACGATCTCAAATCAGATGATGTATTTCGCGAATGTAGGAGACAGCCGTTTGTATTTGATCAATCAGGGCATTCAGCAGCTTACGAAAGATCATTCCCTGGTAGAAGAGATGGTAAGGCTTGGCGGGATAAAACCGGAAGAAGCAAAACATCATCCGGATAAAAATATTATTACGAGAGCGATCGGCGCGAAAGCGGATGTAGAGGTAGACTTTTACGAGCACCGTCTGAAAAGGGGAGACATCATATTGATGTGTACGGACGGTTTGAGCAATATGGTAGAAGATGAGGAACTTTTTCATATTGTTCAGGGAGGAAGAGATATCGTAGAGTCCGGTCAGGCTCTTATAGAAGCGGCAAAAGAAAACGGCGGTACAGATAATATAGGGGTTGTCCTTATAGAACCGTTTGCAGATGAGGTGAGTGTATTATGATTAAAGAGGGAGTTTGCTTAGGAAAAAGATATGAGATACTCGGACGGATCGGATCGGGTGGTATGGCGGATGTTTACAAGGGAAAGGATCGTAAATTAAACCGCTATGTCGCGATCAAAGTATTAAAAAGCGATTATCGTTCGGATCAGGTATTTATAAAGAAATTTTTGAGTGAGGCGCAGGCTGCGGCAGGACTGATGCATCCGAACGTTGTCAATGTGTATGACGTCGGTCAGGACAGAGGTCTGTACTATATGGTAATGGAGCTTGTCGAAGGGATCACTCTGAAAGATTATATAAAGAAAAAGGGAAGACTTTCGGCAAAAGAGACGATCAGTATTTCCATTCAGATGGTGACAGGGCTTCAGGCGGCGCACAATCATCATATTATCCACAGAGATATTAAGCCTCAGAATATTATCATTTCAAAAGACGGAAAAGTAAAAGTGACGGATTTCGGCATTGCCCGTGCGACCACGTCTACACAGACGATCAGCACAAGCGTTATGGGATCGGTTCATTACACATCTCCGGAGCAGGCGAGGGGCGGAGTCGTAGATCAGAAGAGCGATCTTTATTCCATCGGTATTACGATGTACGAGATGATCACCGGGCACGTACCGTTCGACGGAGATTCCACGGTGTCGGTCGCGTTGAAGCATCTCCAGGAAGAGATTACGTCTCCGGCAGAAGAAGTTCCGAATATCCCGTACAGTCTTGAGTGCATTATCATGAAGTGTACACAGAAAAATCCGGGACGCCGTTATCCGGACTGTGCGTCTCTTCTTATGGATCTGAAAAGATCGCTTGTAGAGCCGGACGGCGATTTTGTTGTTTTGGGAGCGGGAACAGGAGCGGAGACAGACCGCACGATGGTTATGTCGACAGAAGAACTGGAACGGATTCAGGGCAGTCGTTATGATGATGATGAGTACGATGACGATGATGAGTACGATGATGACGACGATTATGACTACGACGACGATAATGATTATGATAACAGAAGGCGCAGTCAAAAAGACAGGCGGAAGAAGAATGATGTAAATCCCGATACGAAGCGGATCATGAAAATACTGATGATCGTGTCGGGAGTCGTGATCGCGCTGCTGATTCTGTTTCTTGTCGGAAATGCGGCGGGATTTTTCAAAGGAGCCGGTCTTTCTTCAAAGACAGAAAAGATGGTAACAGTACCGGATGTGCGCGGAATGACATTTGAAGACGCACAGGCAGAACTTAAGAAAAAAGATCTCGGTATTAAAAAAGCGGATAAAGAAGAAGCTTCCAATGAATACGAAAAAGGCGAGATTAAGAGCCAGAATCCGGGAAAAGGAAAGAAAGTAAAGAAAAATTCTACGGTTACGGTTGTGATCAGCAGCGGAGAAGCTGCGAAAAAAGTAACTGTGCCGAATGTTGTGAACAGATCGGAGGCGGAAGCAGAGAGAATGCTTCAGGATGCCGGTCTGAAAGTGACAAAAGGCGAGGCAGTTTATGATGATACGATCGAGATGGGAAATGTAGTCAGCTCTACTCCGGGTTCGGGAGAGCAGGTAGACGAGGGCACAAGCGTTCAGCTTATTATCAGTAAAGGAAAAGATCCCGAAAAAGATAAAGTAGAAGTGCCGTCGCTTCTGAATATGACGGCGGATCAGGCTGCCGCCGCCTTAGAAGAACTTGGACTGAAAGGAAGTCCTAAGGAAGAATATGCCGGCGGAACGGCAGGAACGGTTGTCACACAGGAAACAGAAGCGGGAACTAAAGTAAAGAAAGGCACAACAATAAAATATACGGTAACGCTTGGATCAAAAACAGAATGGTCTACTATTCCGAGTGATGTGATCGGAATGGAGAAAAACACGGCGGTTAAAGTGCTGACTGAGGCAGGGTTTGTTCCGGTATACGGCGGTGAAGACTACAGTGATACTCCGGTCGGAACGATTTACAGTGTGACTCCGTCGGCAGGTACAAAAGTGGAAAAAGGGACACAAGTATATTATTTTGTCAGCAAAGGATCATCGTCAGGACAGACCGATCCGGAAAACGGCGGAGACAATGAATAGGCGGTACCGACAGGGAATTTATAAAATATGCAAGGTAAAATTGTAAAAGGGATTGCCGGATTCTACTACGTTCATGTAGTAGAATCCGGTGTTTATGAATGTAAAGCAAAAGGGATCTTCCGAAAAGACGGTGTGAAGCCTCTTGTAGGAGATAATGTAGAGATAGAAGTTTTAGATGAAGAGGAAAAAAAGGGAAATATCAGGGAAATCCTTACGAGAAAGAACGAACTGATCCGTCCGGCGGTGGCGAATATCGATCAGGCGCTCGTTGTATTTGCGGTGACGAAGCCTAAACCTCATTTTAATCTTCTTGATCGTTTTCTTGTGATGATGGAGCAAAAGAAGATCCCGGTAATCTTATGTTTTAACAAATCTGACATTGCAAAAGAAAGCGATATTTCCAAGATGGAAGAAATATACAGATCATGCGGGTATCCGGTCTTTTTTACGAGTGCGAAAGAAGGATGGAAGATCGAAGAAGTGAAAAAGATTCTGCACGGGAAAACGACTGTTCTTGCAGGCCCGTCGGGTGTAGGGAAGTCGTCGCTTATCAATCTTCTGCAGTCGGAAGTAATGATGGAAACAGGGAGTATCAGCAGGAAGATCGACAGAGGAAAGCATACGACGAGACATTCCGAACTTTTAGTTTTGGAAGAAGATGAAAAGGTGGAAGACTGCGGCTCATATATTGTAGATACTCCGGGATTTAGTTCCCTTTATGTCAATGATTTTGAAAAAGAACAATTAAAATATTATTTCCCGGAATTCGGTCCGTATGAAGGATTGTGCCGTTTTTCGGGGTGCGATCATGTGCATGAGCCGGACTGTGCGGTGAAGCAGGCGGCAGAAGAAGGAAAGATACATGAGATCCGGTACAACGATTATGTTGCGATGTACCGTGAATTACAGGAAAAAAGGAGATATTGAAGATGGAAAATATTCTTGCCCCGTCGATTCTTTCGGCTGATTTTAAAATTCTGGGAGAACAGATCGAACAGACAGAAAAAGCAGGCGCAAAATATATACATTTTGATGTGATGGACGGAATTTTCGTACCGAGCATTTCGTTTGGCATGCCGGTATTGTCCGCGTTAAAAGGCGCGGTAAAACAGGCGCTTGACGTACATCTTATGGTGACTGAGCCGATCAGGTATGTGAAAGAGTTCGCAAAATGCGGAGCGGATATCATTACTGTTCACTTAGAGGCGTGTGAAGATGTAAAGGCGACAGTGGATGAAATAAAGGCAAGCGGAGTGAAAGCAGGCATCACGATCAAACCGGCAACTCCTGTGAAAGAATTGATCCCGTATCTGGAGCTTGCGGATATGTTTCTCATCATGAGCGTTGAGCCGGGATTCGGCGGACAGGCGTTCATTCCGGAATCGCTTGACAAGATAAAAGAACTTCGCACCCTGCTTGACGAGAGAGGTCTTAAGACGGATATCGAAGTTGACGGCGGAATTTATTGTGAAAATGTGGAAGCGGTATTGGATGCGGGAGCGAATATTATTGTTTCCGGTTCGGGAGTTTTCAAAGGCAATATTACAGAAAATACAAAGAGATTTATGGAGATATTGAAACGTCATGAGTAAGCAGACTGTGATCGTGAGCGGCGGGATGGTGGAAAAAGATTTTGCTCTCTCGATTTTAAAAAGCGAAGAAACTGAATTTGTTATCGGGGTAGACAGAGGTCTTGTGTTTTTGTATGACAACGAGATAAAACCCGATTATATCGTGGGAGATTTTGACAGCGTTCCGAGGAAGCTCGTTGAATATTACAGAGAAGAACTTGATGTGCCCGTGAGAGAATTTAATCCGGTAAAAGATGCATCAGACACAGAGATCGCTTTGCGCCTTTGCCTTGGTCTGAATCGCAAAAAGATCGTCATCCTGGGGGCAACCGGCAACCGGATCGATCACCTGTGGGCAAATGTGCAATGTTTACAAATTGCGCTGGAAGCAGGAGCGGACGCTTGCATTATGGACGCTCACAATAAGATACGGCTTCTCGATAAAACTGTTACATTGAAAAAAGAAGAGGCATTCGGACCGTACTTTTCATTGTTTCCATTAGAACAGCCTGTAGATGCGTTCAACATTACAGGGGCAAAATATCCGCTGACAAATCATTTCCTTAAGCCGAGCGACAGCCTGTGCGTAAGTAATGAATTTGTTGAAGATGAAGTGGAAATATCGTTCGTGTACGGTAAGGTGATCTTGATGGAGACGAGAGATTAGATTTCGATAAGTTTTTGAAAGATGGTTCACTTTGTGCCCCACTAATTCCCGGATGTTTTTCTCAAAGTCCCGGTATAGTAAATGAGAAAGCATATCAGGATTTTATGAGAAAAGAGAAAATTTTTTGTAAGGCGTTGAAAAAAGGTAACTTGCTGAGGCAGGTTACCTTTTAGTTATATTCTATGATACAGTTTAACAATACGTAGATATATGCTTTGCAGAAAATTCCGTAGAAATAAAAGCTTTTGTCTGATAGAATGATTATAATTATAGTATACTGAAAAAACACATTAGAATCTGTAAAGGAGATCGACTATGGGAGAAAATTATTTGGACATGGTTCCTGTTATAGTGATATTTTTTGCTCTCGGCATTTTATTATCAAGGCTGGGAGGAGTTGGAGGAATTGTTGTAAGAATTAAAAGAATGATTTGTAAGCTAATAGGACATAGAGATTGAGAGAAATTCAACTAGAATTTTGAGAGATGAAAACATTGAATTTTACAGATGAAAAATTTCGCTCTTATTTTCAATACATTTTAAGGGAAAGGAGAGGAGGTAATTAAAATGTCCAATAAAGCATGGCGCATTGTTGCATTGTTATTCATTGTTGTACCGATTATCATTTGTATCATAATAAGCTTTATAATTACATATTTTCCGACATCTGATGTTTCGTTGATATTAGCATCGGATTTCTTACCTATTGCAATAAAAATACAAGGGGTGGGAATTCTTATTGCAATTCTCGTTTCGATATTTAAAATCAAGAAAGATTAAGATGAAAAAGATGGACAAGTATATCGATCAATCTTAGGTTGTTAAGATAAAAAAGTTTAAGTAAAATTGTAAGTTGTGGGGTAGATATTTTGAGAACATACAAGGACAAAGAAGAATTAAAAAATGAGATAAATAAAAGTTTTGAAAAGTATATTTCTGAATTTGATAATATTCCTGAATCTTTAAAAGATAAGAGAATAATCGAAGTAGATAGAACACCAGCAGAAAATCTTGCTTATCAAGTTGGATGGACGACATTAGTTTTGAAATGGGAAGACGATGAGAAACAAGGAATTGAAGTGAAAACACCATCGGATATGTTTAAGTGGAATCAACTAGGTGAATTATATCAATGGTTTACAGATACTTACTCATATTTATCGTTAGCAGAACTGAAAGATAGACTAAAAGAAAATATTACATCTATCCATACAATGATTGATTCAATGAGTGATGAAGAATTATTTCAACCACATATGAGAAAGTGGGCTGATGATGCTACAAAAACAGCGATATGGGAAGTTTACAAGTTTATTCACATTAATACTGTTGCTCCTTTCGGAACTTTTAGAACTAAGATTAGAAAATGGAAAAGGGTAGCATTGTAAATCTCAGTCTGTCGAGCTACAAAATATGATTTGATTAGTTTGTAGAGAGGTTTATATGGACAAAAAGCGGATGAAGCGAATGATTGGAATAGCAATTCCTAGGGCTCTTATTATCACCGGTATTAGCTATAACGGATATATCAGAACGCACACTTTTACGCTTTCTGGGGGAGTTGTGAAAAATGAGCTGATACAGCCTATCAATAATAAGATTAAAGTTTCTGGAAATGCTGATACGGATGTTATTTTTACGGATATTGAAAGTCGAAAACAATATACTATAGGTTACATTACACATGGCATGTCAGAAACAATTCAACTCGAAAAAGGAAAGTGGTATAGCGTAGAAGGTGCTGGAGAACTTACAATAAGACCAGTTAATGTTCGTATTGAATAATTATTTCTGTTTGCACTAAAATAATTTCCCAAGGGGTAATAAACAGGCAGAAAATAATCACATTGACAAATTTCAGTTATTCCGTAAATTTGAAGTTATCGAGTTGAAAAAAGGAGGGAAATTTAATGGAAAAAGTGAAAAAAATCATTAACAGTATTTCTTGGGTAATTGTGGCGCTAACGGGTATTCTTTTGATTGTGAAGTGGAATGACATACCGGCATTAGTTATTACGCATATTGGAATGGGAATATCCTATGGCAGTAAAAATATCTTGCCTATGCTCTTTTGTATTGAGCTTGTAGTAACTTTTCTGTTTACATTGCGCTACGACATTCCCTTTATCCGAGAGATGAGAAAATCGAAAGTGTCACGCAAATTTCTAGATATTATGGCGATTATCATTCAAATGGTTGGTGTGGTTATACTGTCACTATTTGTTCTATTAGCGGTTGTTCAATGAGGCTGTAAATCCCAGCTTAGTTTTACATCTAATTTACCTAATTCATTAAAATTATCAGAAAGTGTAATAGATGGACTGGTAGGCAGTCAACTTATCTCCTCCATTCTTGCTGTTTCGTGTGTAACGGTTGCTTTTTGTTCTAATTTTTTAATGGTGCAAGATAAAGCAAATGGTACGATAAGAGATTTAAGAATATCTCCTGTGAAGTCAGCTACACTTTCGCTGAGTTATTATACTGCAACCTTGTTTTCAACACTTATTATTTGCTTTGCTGCAACGGGTATCTGTCTTACTTATGTGGCTATTGTCGGTTGGAATATGTTACTCGCAGATATATTCTTTTTGTTTCTTGATATTTTACTACTTGTTTTGTTTGGAACAGCATTATCTTCGATTATTAATTTTTTCTTATCAACACAAGGACAAATTTCAGCGGTAGGCACAATCATCAGTGCGGGATATGGTTTCATTTGTGGTGCATATATGCCTATTTCTTCATTTGGAAAAGGGCTGCAAAAAATAATCTCATTTTTGCCAGGCACTTATGGTACATCACTTATCCGAAATCATACAATGCAAGGGGCGCTTGCCGAAATACAAAATCAAGGTATTCCAATAGTGATTATTGAAAAACTAAAAGATTCCCTTGATTGCAATCTTTATTTTTTCGGAAGTCAAGTAAATATTGGAACGATGTATATGATACTTGGCATCACTATTTTGGTATTGATTGGAATTTATATTTTGTTAAACAAATCGAAAAAATATAACCGTTAATTTAGTAGCTGCAAATGATTATGTATGCCGCCGCTATAGATAAAATTATGCCGGCGGTTTTTAATGTCTATCAGCTATCTCTGTTAATGGATTTTTTACGCTGTCTTTGCGGTGTTTTCTGCCTGTTGCGTTCCTGACAAGAGAAGCTAAACGAGTAAAATCAGCAATTAGTTATATGCCGATAGTTTCATGTGAATTACCCTATGAGGGAGCAAAAGAGATGTTGTTGGTAGATGAAGTCGATAATAAGGAATTTTTGACAGGCTTGTTTCATGCAATGTATGATGAACTGCCAACTCCAAAACCGAAAAAGAAGAAATAAACAACTTACAGTTTATGCCATTGTCATTTTGTAAAAGGAAAAATTTAACTCCTATTTTACATATGCAACAAAATACCTTAACAAAAGACCATTACAATCCTATCGTTACTTGAATTCAATGGGTTAACGGAGGAAACGATATGAGAGTAAAACGGAGAAAAACAATGGCGCTTTTAGCAGCTGTTTCGATCGTATGCGCTCAAAGTACAGTAAGTGATGTCTTTGCAGCGGGAGCAGAGGAGGTGGCAGCACAGGAAAACAATGCAGTTTCAATCGAATACCTTACTTTACAACCAGGTGAAAGAGACGATTCGGTAAACCTGAACTGGTATGCCCCGGAAGGTACTCAAAATGCGATTGTCCGTATGGGGGATAAGACAGTAGAAGCATCTGTAAGAGCTCTTCATACTCCTACAAAAGTAGTTGAAGGAAAATATACAGATACCGGGAAAATAGTGTATCAGGACTTTCAAAAGGCACAGAATATAGTTATCAGATTTCATATGATAATGGAAATACTTGGTCAAAGAAGTATTCTTATGAAACACCAAATGCAGGTGAATTTCGATTTGGTTTTACAAGCGATCCCCAGATTAAAGAAAACGGAGAAACAAATAACGGGGGATGGAATCCTTCTGACGGAAAAAATCAGACCGGATGGGCAGTTATGCTGGACAAGATGAAAGAGGAAGATGTGAACCTCATTGTTTCCGCGGGAGACCAGGTGGAGGATCAAAGCTGGGGAAAATCCAGTGAGTATGCGGCATTTTTTGCTCCGGAAGAAATGACATCTCTTCTGTATGCCCCGGCAGTAGGAAATCATGATCGTCATTACATGTTTGATGATCATTTTAATCTTCCGAATGAAATGAGTGTAGATGGAAACGCAGCGTCTCTTAATCAGGTAAAGACAACATTCCGCGGACAGAACAGTGGAACGAGTCAAAGCCATGGCAACTATATTCAGGCAACTGCGGATGAAATCGCACAATCTGCAGAGTCAAATGGTGTTACACCGAATAAAGACGGGCAATATGATTTTGTGGAACGAAGAGAAATGGAGACAAAAGGAAACTATTACTATTTATATAATAACGTTCTCTTCGTAACATTAAACACAGGAGCTTATCCGGGCGGAAACGATAATGAAAATGCGGGAAATGTAAATGTTCCAAGCGCTTCAAAGGACAATTCCGAAGCGGAAGCCATCGTTTCTAACTTCAGAACAACTTTAAATGCGGCGACGGCAGAATATTCAGGTCAGTATCAATGGTTAGTTGTTACACATCATAAATCTACGCAGACAGTGGCAAAGCATGCTGCCGATTCGGATATTGAGAACTATGTAGATGCAGGATTTGAGCAGGTGATGGATGAATTTGACGTTGACTTTGTATTAGGCGGTCACGATCATGTGTATTCTCGAAGCTATGTGCTGAAAAACGGTCAGAGAAATGCAGAAAGACTGGATGATTTCCATGATCCTGACGGAGTGATTTATCTGACGGGTAATTGCTGTTCTGACATGCAATACTATACTCCTTTTGAGAAAGTAGACAAGACCAATAATGCAGATTATCCGGTGCTGGCAAACGGACAAACCGGTTCTGAGGCATATTTGGCGGGAAATCTTCCAATTGGAAATCAGGAATGGAACCAGGAGTACAGTCCAAGTTACGCTGTCTTTGACGTGGCGGATAATAAAATCTCTGTCAACGTATATAACCTTTCGGGAGACAGCAATGCCCCGGAAAGTAAATTAATTGATTCATTCAGTGTTACCAAAAATGCGAACGGCGGAGAGCTGAAAAACGGATTAGAGAATAAAAAGTCTTCTATTGCCATGACACAGACTGCTCAATATAATTCCGGCATGCAAAACCCGGACGGCGGCGTTATGGAAATTATAGATTACAATACAGTTACAGGCTGGGCGTATGCTGTGAATGGTGTAACCGGGAACTTAACGGCAATTCCGATGAAAAATAAAAATGCAGTTGATAAGATCGCTTTGTTAGATGGAAAGAATATAAATATCAAAGAAATCGTTGAGAACAATTACAAAGGTTTCTCCTACGGTGATATGACTTCTGTTGCCGTTTCTCCAAATGGAGAAAAGCTTGCAGTGGCAATCCAGTCATCTGATTATTCGGTTGCCGGATGCCTCGCAGTATTCCTTTGCGGCGCAGATGGGACATTGTCATTTGATCAGATTTATGAGGCAGGTGTACAGCCGGATATGGTGACATTTACACCCGATAGTAAAAAAATTCTTTCGGCAGATGAAGGCGAACCAAGAAACGGCTATGAAGCGGGAAGTATTGACCCTAAGGGAACGGTCACTGTAATTGATCTGACAAATCAGAATGTATCACATCTTGACTTTACCGTTTTTGACAGTGAAGCGAAAAGAGCGGAGCTTGTACAAAATGGAGTGATTTTGAAAAAAGGAACGGCTCCGTCTGTTGATTTAGAACCGGAGTATATTGCAGCAAATGATAAAACAGCCTATGTTACACTTCAGGAAGCAAACGCCATTGCCATCGTAGATCTGCAAACACTTTCTATAGAAAATATCTGTTCCGCAGGATATGAAGATTACGAAAAATATCCGATCGATATTGATAAAAAAGATGCGGCATACAGGCCGGTATCTTATCCGTCGCTTCGCGGAATCCGTATGCCGGACGGAATTTCTCTGTTTGAGTCGAACGGCAAAACTTATATTGTAACTGCAAATGAGGGGGATTCCAGAGAGTGGAACGAATATCTTAATGAAGCAGAATGTAATTTTGGGAAAGGGCAAACATCACCTTCCGGGAAAATTACGGCTGAAAACAGTGGACTAACCGGAAAGGTTGTATTCTTCGATCAGAACGATTATGAAGGTTTAAATTCAGAATATGATTACCTGTTCGGAGGACGTTCCTTCACTGTTTATTGTGTAGATGGATCCGGAATGAAAGAAGTGTATACGAGCGGAAACGAGTTAGAAGCAAAAACAGCGGCATATTTCCCGCAGTACTTTAATTGTTCCAATGACTCCGCAGAAATAGATGACCGTTCAGGGAAAAAGGGCGTAGAAGCAGAAAGCGTAACAATCGGAACGGTAGGAGAGAAAACTTATGCGTTTATCGGTCTTGAGAGGATCGGAGGCGTTATGGCTTATGACATTACAAACCCTGACAAGATTCTTTTCGCAAATTATATTAACTCCCGAGATTTTAGTAAAGATATAGCAGGCGACGTATCTCCGGAAGGACTGTGCATGATTTCCGCATCTGAAAGCGCAGACGGAAATGCTTATCTGCTTGCATCCTGCGAAGTGTCAGGAACAGTTGCTGCTTACAAACTGATATCGCAAAATATTGATTCTTCGGATGACGATAACACAGATAATAATCACGATAATAATATCGATCACAACGGAAGTGGTCACGGCGGTGCCGATACGGAAGATTTAAACAATCAAGAAAGTAAGACAAATGCGCTGAAAACGGGAGATCATGCCCCGGTTATAGGAACGGGAATAGGAATGGTTCTTGCATTGTCTGCAATCATTGTAATACTGAAATATCGCAGATCTAAAAATACCATTACAAATACAAAATAATAAGCAGAGCTGATCCGGAAGCAAAAGGCGGTAAATACCGCCTTTTGTTGTCGTTTTAAGTCAGTGAAGGGAAATATGGCTTTTCCCGGGAAACTTTTAGATAATACTTTAGAGTTGTGATGTAGACATATGAGCCTTATTATAGTATTATATAGAACGACATTAAGACTCTGATACTTAAAAATATAGAGAAAGGCGAAAACCCGCAAAATTGCAGGGTTTTTAGACAGGTAAAGATAAAAATGAAACTAGGTATTGTCGGTTTGCCGAACGTAGGGAAAAGTACATTGTTTAATTCATTGACAAAAGCAGGGGCGGAATCCGCCAATTATCCGTTCTGTACGATCGATCCGAACGTAGGAGTCGTAACAGTTCCGGACAAGCGTCTCGATGTACTCGGAGAGATGTATCATACGAAAAAAATTATTCCTGCGGCGATCGAGTTCGTTGATATTGCGGGGTTGGTAAAGGGCGCGTCAAAAGGCGAAGGTCTCGGCAACCAGTTTCTTGCAAATATAAGGGAAGTGGACGCGATCGTTCATGTTGTCCGCTGTTTTGAAAATACAAATATCGTTCATGTGGACGGAAGCATCGATCCGATCAGAGACATTGAGACGATCAATCTTGAGCTGATCTTTTCGGATCTGGAGATTCTGGAGCGGCGTATTGCGAAAACGGTTAAGCTTTCCCGCTGCAAAAGAGCTGGATCTTTTAAATCGTGTGAAAGCGCATCTGGAAGACAATAAAATGGCGAAAAGCTTTGTGACAGATGACGAGGACGAGCAGGAGTGGCTTGCAAGTTATAATCTTCTGACTGCAAAGCCTGTTATTTTTGCGGCAAATGTATCTGAAGACGACCTTGCGGACGATGGTGCGAACAATGAAGGAGTAAAGGCGGTTCGTGAGTATGCGGCAAGCGAGGACTGTGAAGTGTTCGTTGTATGTGCGGAGATAGAAGAAGAGATTTCCCAGCTTGATGATGACGAAAAGGCGATGTTCCTTGAGGAACTGGGATTGAAAGAGTCGGGTCTTGAAAAATTGATCCGCGCAAGTTATCATCTTCTCGGTCTGATCAGTTACCTGACGGCGGGAGAACCGGAAGTCCGTGCATGGACGATCAAGAGAGGAACGAAAGCGCCGCAGGCGGCAGGAAAGATCCATACGGATTTTGAACGTGGATTTATCCGTGCGGAAGTTGTCAGCTATGATGACCTTATGGCATGTGGAACACATGCGGCAGCGAAAGAAAAAGGTCTTGTAAGGCTGGAAGGAAAAGAATATGTTGTGCAGGACGGCGATATTATGCTGTTTAGATTCAACGTATAAGAATATGCAGCGATGGATACGGACGGCATGGAACCGTGCAGATACACTTCTTTGCCGGTCTGTATCCGTTTTTTACTTACATGAAAGACCTGCCTTTGTGTAAATAGAAAATTTTTAGAGGGGATACAGGGCATATGTTTGTTCTGTCAAATAAAAAATGAAAAGGAGCGGAATGATCTATGCATACAGAGATCAGTTTTCCTAATTTGGGAATTTATCTTAAAAATGTCGGAAAGAGCATCGATTTATTCGGAATAGAGATAGCGTATTACGGAATCATTATCGGAACGGCAATTTTGCTTGGTTTTTGGATTGCTGCCCGTGAAGCGAAACGGACAGGTCAGAATCCGGAAAATTATCTTGATATGGGGATTATCGGCGTCATTGCGGGAATTGTCGGGGCAAGACTTTATTATGTAATCTTTTCGTGGGATATGTATAAAGATAATTTGCTCGATATTTTTAATCTGAGAGAAGGCGGACTTGCGATTTACGGAGGGGTGATCGCAGCTGTGATCAGCGTTCTGGTGCTTGCGAAAGTAAAGCATTTATCTGCTCCTCAGATTTTCGATACGATCGCTATGGCGTTATTAAACGGGCAGATGCTTGGAAGATGGGGAAACTTTTTTAACAGGGAAGCGTTTGGGGGATATACGGACAGTCTGTTTGCGATGCGCCTGCCATTAGATGCAGTGCGCTCTTCCGATGTGACGGAGCAGATGCGCCGGCATATAGAGAGGATAGACGGAGTCAGTTATATTCAGGTGCATCCGACTTTTTTGTATGAATCGCTTTGGTGTATGGTACTGCTCATTATCCTATTTGCTTATCGTAAGCATAAAAAGTATGAGGGCGAGCTGTTTTTGATGTATCTGTTCGGATACGGACTGGGAAGATTCTGGATCGAAGGAT
>OHKT01000286.1_pt1 | contig 21124 bp, 20 predicted proteins | sample 1568871 | NCBI WGS metagenome assembly OHKT01 (sample SAMEA3879558, study PRJEB24766) | human gut metagenome | biome: human-associated habitat; feature: feces | place: USA | collected 1985/1987
CTACTGAAAAGTAGTCGGGGATTTTTTCTATCATACCTAAAAATTAAGCGCTTACCTTGCAACACCAACAAGAATGGCGGAAATTCCTGATAAAATAGCAACGATATTTACAACATCTTTGATATGATATTGTTTAATATATTCTATGATCGGATCAAATAATGTAATATTTCTGCCGTCTAAAATATGAAAACCCACAATAAAAACAATGCATACGAATGAAATCACAACAAAAAAGTACGTCTTATTTTTCTTGTTAATCAAATCATCTCCTCCTGAATATTGAGAAATATTATTAATAGTCTGCCATTTTACGTTTTAAAACATACAACTTTTTCACAATCAAATAGCCGCACACACACCCTAATGTGTTATGAATCATATCGTCCCATTCAAACCATCCTCGACATAAAATCAACTGACTTAATTCTATTACGACCGATATCCCTAATCCGATACTTGCTGCTTGCTTCCATTTAATTCTTTTTAAACAAAGTTCTAATAACCCACCAATCGGAACAAATAAGAGCATATTTAACAAATTTTCTTCTAAAAGCATGAAATCATGCTCAAAAATCACTTTTCTCCAAGACCAAAATGGAATCAATTCATACATTCTTTTTCCGGATGTCCGTGTAAATACAGTAGATCCAAAAACGATGCTTACGAAAACATATAATGCGATCACTGCAAAAAACTGTGTTTTTTCTAATTTTCCATATTTCAACTGCCTCAATAATAAACCAACTATTAAAAACAGCAACAGAAAAAATATTATAGTCTCCCGAACCGACCATGAACGGTTATGTGTAATAAATATCTGATATAAATCCATCTAATTTATTTTTCTCCAAACCATCTTATTCACAATACCGGTATAACTTTGAATAATCTTTACTACCTTTGTGGATACATTCTCTTCTACGTAATCAGGCACAGGGATGCCGTGATCGTTATTTTCATTCATGGAAACTGCTATTTCTACCGCTTGTATCAAAGATGCTCCGTCAATTCCTGCAAGTACAAATCCTCCTTTATCCAACGCTTCCGGCCTCTCTGTTGAAGTTCTGATGCACACAGCTGGAAATGGATGACCTATAGATGTAAAGAAGCTCGACTCTTCCGGCAATGTTCCAGAATCAGAAACTACTGCAAAAGCATGCATCTGTAAACAGTTATAATCATGAAATCCTAATGGCTCATGCTGAATAACTTTGGAATTCAGTTGAAAATTGGATGCTTCTAAACGTTTTTTTGAACGAGGATGGCAGGAATACAATATAGGCATATCATATCGCTCTGCGATCTGATTGATTGCATTAAATAATGACAAGAAATTCTTTTCCGTATCTATATTTTCTTCTCTATGTGCAGAAAGAAGAATATATTTTCCTTTTTCTAATCCTAATCTATCATGTATGTCAGATGCTTCGATTTTTTCTAAATTATCATGCAAAACTTCAGCCATAGGAGATCCCGTCACATAAGTACGTTCTTTAGGGAGACCACAATCCGCCAAATATCGCCGTGCATGCTCCGAATATGCCAAATTCACATCCGATATAATGTCTACAATGCGTCTATTTGTTTCTTCCGGCAGACATTCATCTTTACAGCGATTTCCCGCCTCCATATGAAAAATCGGAATATGCAATCTTTTTGCTCCAATTACGCTAAGACAGCTATTTGTATCTCCTAAAACTAATACTGCATCCGGTTTAATTTCTGCCATCAGCTTATATGATTCAGAAATAATATTGCCCATTGTCTCACCAAGATCATTTCCTACTGCATTCAAATATACTTCCGGATCATCCAACTCCAAATCTCTAAAAAACACTCCATTTAAATTATAATCATAATTTTGTCCTGTATGTGCCAAAACAGTATCAAAATATTTTCGGCACTTTTTAATCACTGCTGAAAGTCGAATAATCTCCGGTCTCGTTCCAACAATAATCAACAACTTCAGTTTCCCATTATCTTTAAAAAGTTTTCTCTTCTCCATCTTATTTTTCCTTTCTTCTAATCATGGCTGATAACTCCGATTCTGTATCACTTCTCCTGAATCCACTTTCATATACGCCGGAATTCTGTTTTCTGCTTTTACAATCCCTCCTGGCGCCACATGAACTCCTTTTTCTAAAATACATCCGTGATCGATAATTGCTCCGCAGTTCACAATACACGCTTCTGCTATATGACATTCTGTATTAATAATCGCATACGGAAGCACTACACAACCTTCAGACAATTTTGCCTTCGGACTAACATATGCAAAAGGATGTACAATCATCGGTACGGAAATACCCTCTTTTTTCAACTTCTCTACCCATTCAGTCCGCAATTTATTGTTACCAAAAGCCGGATACATCTGCACATCTCTATCAGCATACTTCCAATATGAAGCACAAGTATCCATTGCCTGATCTGCCTGATCATCTAAAAATATAATTTCTTCATACATCCCCGTCTGCTCTGCCACATCTGCAATCGTTCTCCCATAACCACCCATGCCTAAAATTATCAATCTCATTCTTTCTCTACCTTTTCATAAAATGTATCTGGATGTTTTGGATCAAACTGCTCGTTAGCCCACATCACCGTAACTAAATTTTCCGTATCAGAAAGATTAATAATATTATGAGTATAGCCCGGAAGCATATGAACTGCCTCAATTTTATCCCCGAAAACTTCAAATTCAATCACCTCATCTGTCCCAATCTTTCTTTCTTGAATCAGACCATGACCAGAAACAACAATGAAAAACTCCCATTTTGTATTGTGCCAGTGCTCGCCCTTTGTAATACCCGGTTTGCTGATATTCACAGAAATCTGTCCCACTTTCTCAGATTTTAAAAGTTCCGTAAAACTCCCCCTGTTATCGTCATTCATCTTTAATGGAAAACAAACTTTATCTTTCGGCAAGTAGGAAAGATACGTCGAATATAATTTCTTTGCAAAAGAACCAAAGGGAATCTCCGGCATAACAAGCATTTCCGGCTGCTTTTTAAAACTTTCCAACAAATCAACAATCTCGCCTAATGTTGCATGATGTGAAACTGGCGCTGCACAGTATCTTCCGTCCTCTTTTAGCACAGTTTCTACTCCTTCAAACTCACAATGGTGTTCTTTTCCCTCCAGAGCATCTAGCATTTCTTCTACAAGATCATCAATATAAAGTAATTCCAACTCTGTATTTCTATCATTGACTGTAACCTCAAGACCATTGGCAATATTATTGCAGAACGTGGCCACAGCACTATTATAATTTGGCCTACACCACTTCCCGAATAAGTTTGGAAAACGATACACCAAAACCTTTGCTCCCGTCTCTTTTGCATAATCAAAAAATAAATTTTCTCCGGCCAGTTTACTTTTGCCGTAATCGGAATCACCATAACGTCCAATCAATGTTGCCTGAATAGAACTCGACAACATTACAGGACAATTATTTTTATGTTTTTTTAATGTATCAAGTAATACCGATGCAAATCCAAGGTTTCCTTCCATAAACTCAGACTGATCCTTTGGGCGATTTACACCTGCAAGATTAAATACAAAATCTGCATGTTCACAATATGTATCTAATTCTTCTAATGTAGAATCCATATCATATTCAAAAATATCTTCTATTTGTAGCTGCCTTGTACGATTTTTTCCTTCTTTGATATTATAAAGGTTGCTTACCAGATTTTTTCCAACAAACCCTTTTGCCCCAGTCACCAAAATCTTCATTATACGCCCCCTCTATTTTCCCTGTTCTTTTTGCCACATTTCTAATTCTTCGCGAATGTATGCAAGAGATAATAATTTTTCTTTAACCTGCTCAACATTCAACAATTCTGTATTGCTAGAATTAAATTCTGTCAGCGTATTACGTTCTTTATCTCCATCTTTAAAGTATTTATCGTAATTCAAGTCACGTTTATCACAGGGCACACGATAGAATTTTCCCATGTCTACAGCATTCGCACATTCCTCATTCGTAAGAAGCGTTTCATACATCTTCTCTCCATGGCGAATACCAATTACTCTGATTTCATGACCCGGTTCAAATAATTCCGTTATTGCTTTTGCGAGAACTTCAATGGTACAAGCCGGAGCTTTCTGAACAAGAATATCACCGCTAACACCCTTTTCAAATGCAAAAAGTACAAGATCTACTGCCTCATCAAGACTCATAATAAATCTCGTCATAGATGGCTCTGTAATCGTAATCGGATTACCCGCTTTAATCTGCTCAATCCAAAGCGGGACAACAGAACCTCTGGAACATAATACATTACCATAACGAGTACAGCAAATCTTAGTTTTCTCCGGTTTTACTGTTCTGGATTTTGCAACAATGACTTTCTCCATCATTGCCTTGCTTGTCCCCATGGCATTTACAGGATAAGCTGCTTTATCTGTTGATAGGCAAACAATATTTTTAACGCTTGCCTCAATGGCTGCCGTCAAAACATTTTCTGTACCTAGCACATTCGTTTTTACCGCCTCAATTGGGAAAAATTCACAAGACGGAACCTGCTTTAATGCTGCTGCATGGAAGATGTAGTCTACATCGTGCATAGCTGAACGGATGGACTGCAAATCTCTTACATCACCGATGTAAAATTTAATCTTATCGGCTACTTCAGGCATTTTAACCTGAAACTCATGGCGCATGTCATCTTGTTTCTTCTCATCACGAGAGAACACACGAATTTCACCAATATCAGTATTTAGGAAACGATTCAATACTACATTTCCGAAAGAACCGGTACCGCCAGTTATCATTAAAGTTTTATCTTTAAACAGTGACATTTTTTATTTCTCCTTTTTCTGTGTAATTTTAAATTAAGGTATCCTTCTCAATGCAAATCTTTTCGCTCTTTGCCAGATAATTGAATACGTCAAGGAAACGCCAAATACGATTATCGGAGCAATCACAGAAAATAAGTAATTAACTCCTAATACATTAGTTGCTATACTAATCGTCATATATACCATCATATGTACAACATAAATTGTGCTTGAATGGTCTTTCCCTATTAAACCTAATATGCAATTTCCTTTACAGGACATGAAATATAGAAATACAGTTACCGACGATATAATCGTAAAAACATAAATGTTTTGAGGTCCATCAGGATACCGGCTATGCACGATTTTCCATTCGAAAATCATAAGTAAAAGGCTAATCAAACTACATGCTAACAGAAACCTCTGATTTCTCATCCAACGATTTTTTCGTTCATATACATTCGAAAGCAATTCACCTAACAAGAAAAACGGTAATCCTGTAAATAAAAAATTCATTGTATATTTTTCAGGTAAAGCATGACCGAAGAAAATGCTTGAATAGACACCTAAGACAAGTGATAATAAAAAGCAGAGTGACATAATAATTATCTTACATTTTATTGATAACTTATCATTAAACAATCGTACCAAAATCAAAACATATATTAGAGCTATCAAGTACCATAAATGATTCGAATCTGGTGACGTTTGATTAAACAGCAAATAGTCTAGCAAGTTATCTATAGAAAAATTAGCACCTATACGATTTGGTATCACAACTTTAAGAAGGATATCGTACATGCAATATGCAATCTGCGCAATAATATATAGTTTTGCTATCTTAATCAACTGCTTTTTTTGTCTATCCCTAGAATTACTATAATAAAATCCCGTAATTATAAAAAAGATCGGAACTGCAATTCTCGCAATGCATACTAGGTACTCTCCAATCCACAAAGAGGTCTTAGCATGAATAGAAACTACTAGAAATGCACAAATCGCTTTAAGTGTATCCACACCACAGGATCTGTAGTTCTGCCCCCCCCGATTTTATTTTCTATTATCATAATCAAATATCCTCCTATCTTTGGAATATTTTTTTTACTACACCGCTCATGATTCTCTCTACCCATTTGAATTCTTCTGTAGATCGATATAAAACGCAAACAATGCCTGTAGAAACCGTTGCTACCAAGACTGCTTTTATCGTCCACATAACAAACGAATCAACCTGAATAAATCTAGTAACCAAAGCTGACAACACAGTACATGCGATTATGCAAATCATGTACTGCGCATATCGACCGAAATAATCCCAGACGCTCTGTTTGAAGCCATGCTTATATAACATGTATGGTTCTACCCATAAGCTCGTGGTCACAGTACTAATCAGAGTTCCTAAAAGCACACCCATAAACCCATAATAACGAATGAGAATAATTGAAGAAATTAAATTAATAGCCGATTCGATCCAAGGCTTAAATCGATCATTCCAAAACAAGCCTAAAGTAGTGTTATACGTTTGGCAGGTTTGACGCATGCCAGAAATATAATAGTTTATAACAATAAGAACAACCACTCCAGAAGATAATAAATATTTATCTCCAATCCAAAGACATATAAAGTCATTTGCTAAATTTAGAATACAGCTTGCTGTAATCCCATAAAAACACATATTCAGGAAAAACATTTTATTGAATACAGCTTTCGATTTGTTTACATCATTTTCAGCATTTAAATTTCCAACACTTGCAGTTACTGATGTAAAGAACATAGTGATAACGCTCTTTATCGTATTGATCAATAACAGGTAATTCGAATATAATCCTACAATTACCAATCCGCCGCTAACTAAAGATGTGGTCAAAATATTGTCCGTGCCACTGACTACAATACCACCCACTTTATGAGATAATTGTGCCATAACATATTTTAATAATTCTTTCGTTTCATCTTTTGAAAGCTTTTCTGTATTCTTCCTTAAATAAGGGTATCTTTTATCGCACTGATAAGAAATTACTACGTTTGAGCCTAATGTACACGCAACAACAACTATCAAATACAACAAATAGTTTTTTGTGAGCATAAGTACAAAAAACTGTCCCACACACTGTATAACCGCAAAAAACGTTCGATTAACTGAATTTAGATACTCCTTTTGATCAGCCGACAATAATGAACGTTTGTATGTAAAGAAATACGAAACAACCGTATTAGAAAGAAACAGTACATATATAAGCGTAAAATGTGGTATGTCAGGCTTATCTTTAATCAAGACATCCAAAAATGGAATTAAGCATAATCCCAAAATTAGAATAACTATACCAATAATTCTGTATGCCAGCTGATAAAAATTCATTAGCGCCTTTGTTTTTCTAATATCATTTTCCTCAAGAGGCTTATATAAACTAAACGATATCGCAACACCAATTCCCAACTCGGCCAAAGAAAGCATTGAAAGAATATTAGAAAATAAACCACTAAGTCCTAAATACTCTGCTCCCAAATAATAAATAAATATCGTTCGATTTATATAATTTAAAAGTATTACTATCAACTGTGCTGCAAAACCAACAACAGTATTCCTAATTGTATTTGTCAATCTTGACATGGTTATTTTTCTCCTCATCAAAAATCTGAAGCGCATTGTAAAAATCATCGTAATACGATTCCATTTGATTTGAAACTATCTCAGAACAAATTTCGCAATCATCTACGGCATTAACAGAAATCAATTCTTTAGCAAGATTTTCAACAAATTTTTCGTCATAGTTTACAAGAAGTCCATTTTTATCAATGTACTCCGGTATTCCTCCTATATTGGTTGCAATCAATCTTCTGCGGCATACTGATGCTTCTAGTGCTATCAATGGCGCAGCTTCCTGGCATATTGATGGAGCAACTACACAATCAGCAGCACAGTACAGTTCGTTTAACTTATCATGATCAGCGTATCCCCAATATTTAACATTCGAATTGGCTATTTCCTTAATCTTTTCTAAATATATTTCTTCGCCCCTATTAGATGGAGCACCAACAATTAGCAGCTTGGCATTCTGCATATCGGCAGACACAAATGCCCGAACTAACTCATAAACTCCTTTAATAGGTATTATCCGCCCTATATAAACGAATAGCTTATCCTTCATCCCTATTTCAGCTTTATTTCTGATCTTTTGCTTCACAACCGTTACTTCTTTATCAGGAATAGGAATCAAATCTGTACAGTTTCTAACGGTCACAGCTCTACATCCAGGCGCTGCACTCTTTACACGAGACTTCACAAAATCAGAAACTGTAATTACAGAATAACATTGATTTGTAATTCGCTCGATTGCATCTGTCGAAAGAACAGATAGCGGATCCCCATGTAAATACCAAATTACCTTGGAATGAATCTTACGGAAAATGTACTCCATCTCATTATTAATACTTGTAATGATCACAAAGTCATAATCTTCTTTATTAATCAGAGATGTAATTCCAGACATTGTTTTATCAGGAATCGACTTTTTAAACAATTTCCAAGCAATGCTTTTTACATTAATTTTTTTTGAGTAGTACTTCTGATAGTACACAAACTCTGTCTGATGATACTCTGCAGCTTTAATTTCTGCATTTTTATCCGCAATACTAAATAAATCTATATCTATTTTTTTCTTTTTTTCATTAATTTGACAAATAATATCAATTAATGTTTCGACTGCACCGCCTTTTACCGGTGGACTTGGCAGATCCGCAAAGGTCGCTATCGCTATCTTCACTGTATCACCCCTTTCTTATTTTACTTAAATAAAAATCCTGAAGTTTCTTTGCTTCAATTTTAATATCATATCCTGCATCTCTTACCCGCTGAATATCAATCGTCCTATCAGCATTCATATTTTTTTTAATTTTATCAATTTGTTGTGCCCAAATTTCTGCTCCCGCGTCTAGTGCAAGGTACTCGATTTTATCCAAAATATTGACTTCTTTCGGTACATTATCAGAGGTCACACATCCGAGACCATTAATCTGAGCTTCTACAAATACAATACCCAGTCCTTCTGACCTGGAAGGCAATATGAATAAGTCGAAAGCATTCAGCAATTCGCTAACATCTGCTCGCATACCCAATAACTTTACGGAATTGGACAAGCCAAGCACATTGATCTTATTTTCAATCTCATTTCTTAACGGACCATCACCAATCAGAATAAGAATCGCTTTTTCGTCAATTCGCTTATACTCTGCAAAAACATCCAACAGATAATCATGATTTTTTTGGTAGTCAAATCTTGCTACACAACCTAATACATTCACATTATCTGGAATTCCCCATTCGTTTCTGTATAATGCCCTTTTATCAGATGAATATAGATACTTCTCAACCTCAACTGCATTTTTAACTACTTTAAACGAACTATCGCCAAACATAAATCTTCCCGCGTCATCAGAACAGGCAAATAAATCAGTTGCTATTTTATCAAGATTTTTCTTGTTTAATTTTTCAACAAAAAGTTGTCGTTTACGCAAAGGTACTAAATAATCATTATTATGAGAATGCAATATTCTTGTTTGAACACCGCATTTTTTTGCTATTTTCATCAGTCTAAGATTAGATGCCGAACAATCATTTATATGCAGTATTTGTATTTCAGAGTGGTTTTTAAAGAATTTTCTGTCATAAAACAAACCTTTAATAGGATTCTTCTTTATGCCAACAATTTCTTTATATATACACCCCCCCATAGTTTTTATCTCATCTTCAAAAGCAATCATCATTCCTTCTGGAACAATAAAATCGAATTGTACCAGTGCTCTATCCATGTGGCGATAATAGTTTATTAAATATGATTCTATACCTCCACGGTTATAAGACATTCCTCTATGTAAAACTCGAATTGGATATTCTTGGTTCATTTTATTTAATCTCCCTCATAAACAGATATCGAATACCATACAAAACTCTAATTATATTTTTTCTGTTGTAATTAATAAGAATTCGAAACATAATTTCTGTGTTTTTAAACAACCGCAAATTGCTCCAAATTTTTTTCATAATCCTTCCCACTGAAAAAGTTGTTCCTATAGAGTTACCTGCAGACGTTAAATGCCCAAAATTCTGCATCTGCCCCTTAATCATTTTTCTTTGTAGCTCCAATTGCTGATTATTTACAATAAAAAGCATTCTTTTATGAATATCTAAAAATTCTTTGTAAAAAGCCTCTGTACAGTAACAAGATGAACCCAAAATATCATCCAATTTTTTGAACTTATCTAAAATTACTTCTTGAACAGGTTTCATCAACTTGTAATTTTCCGATTCACTTGAATAACTCTTTAAGACAGGCACTACGTTATTATCGGCGTTTTTCTCGTAGTGATCTGTTGCCCCATGGCTGGCCCACAAAATTCTTTCCATAAAAATGTGGTCATACTTCCACAGGTTAATATCTGGAGTATCTAACGGATTTTCAGAAAAAATCAACCCCAGCTTCTTGTTCTTTTCGGAAGTGTATGCCTTATTAATAAGTCCTATATACAAGCCAATACAATTTACATTACCAAGAGCTTTTAAGATATTGTCCTGCATTGTTCCATTCCATCCTACATCTGCAATAGCAATCTTATGACTAGGAAGGATTCCTTCCTGTTTACAATATTTTCTAAACAAACTAATGTAGTTACTACGAGATTCCTCATAAATTCTTTGAAATTCTTCGTCTGCACATAAGCTGTAAAACTCTTTAGAATTAAAGAAATCTTTTATTGGTTTATTGATATCACCGAGATTCAAATGTCTCTCGGTGATTACCGCAGACATTCCAAGATTTTCAAAAAAATCATTTAATGACAGTTCTGAAAATTTTCTAAGAGGTTCAAAACGTTCTTCTTTTAGAGACTTTAACGTTGCAGGATATGTAGCCTTTCTAGACACATACAGATAATGTGACCGTATTTCACTATTTGCACGCTTATATAAATAACAATCAAATAATTTTTTTAAAAATTCGCCCTCACGAGAAAGAAAGTAAATATCCTTAATTCCTTCCCGAATTAGACTTTTATATAAGCGCTCTATATGTAAATATAGTAAAAAACTGTAATTTGAATAGCCCAACACGCCTTTCAAATTACTTTTAGCTATTTTTTTTATTTTTTCTTTCACATTATCTTTGGTGTACACTCCTTCTGAATTATTAAGCAAAAATCCTTTAATACCACTCTTTTCAGCGTTTTTAACATCGGAATTTTCATTGTCTCCAAGCATTACACACTGATCTTTGTTTACCCCTAATGTTTGGCATACACAATCATAGAGACCACCCTGCTGCTTAGAGTTTCTATAATCAGAAGATACAAAGATCTGATCGATTTTTTCGTCAATTCTATCCCTTTTTAGAAAAGTCTTTAATTCCTCTTTACTTAGGTAAAAATCTGAAATAATATACATATTCACCCCTAAATCATAAGCTTCATCAATCAACTGAATGGTTTCTTGGATATAACTCTGGCTTTCAAGTTCAGCCTCCACTTCAGCTGTAAGAGCCTGCTTATAAAATTCTTCCAAGCTGTATGTATCTCCAAAGCTTCTATTTAATTCAACAGCTCTCCTATAAATCTCATCAGCTAATTCTGTATAATTGAATTCTCCGTTTTCTGCTCTGCTAATAGCTGCCTGTTCAGACTTTGTTCTTAATAAAGCCAACTGTTTTTCATCAAAAGTATATTTAATTTTGCATGATAATTTCTTTGCCCATAGCAATTTTACTTCTTGCGGGCCACATTTTCTCTGAACTATTGTTCCGAAGAAATCTAGAAATATGCACTTAATATTCTGTTTTTCGCAATAAGACAAAATTTGATTGAGCATTATCTTTCTATTCTCCTTTTCTTTACAAAATATATCCTGTTAACCTTTGAATTGATAAAAAAGACCAATTATCCATCCAATGTTAAGTCGAATCAGTTTTGCAAAAAATGCATTTTTCCCATTTGTTTCCTTAATATTTTTTGCCACTGTCTTAACATTTGATTTTTTCTCAATCATGAAAGACAGTTTTATAAGATCAATTAATGACAATTTATTTGAAGCACCCGCTTCTCTGATAACCGAGATGTACGCTCCAATTAAAAAGGAATTAAGCCCCTCTCTGCAGATATCATCCATCTTATGAACACTATATAACTGTATATAACGACTATACAATTCATAGTACTCATTCCAATATTGCTTTAAATTCCTCCTCTTTTTTGAAAGAGATCCTTCTGTATCAACTCTATACAGATATCCTTTTTCGTGCATCACACTTATATTCTTAACATACTTCAAATACTCAAGATTAAATCGAAAATCCTCTGCAAATAGAACATTACTTTCAAATCTAATGTTGTTATTATCAATGATACTCTTCTTGTAAAACTTCCCCCAATTTGCTCCCCAATAGGCACCTGCTTGATATTGAATCATTCTTTGAAGGTAATCTTCTATAGAAATAGTATCGTCAAAGTCCGACAAATAATCTATTTTCCCAAGCATTTTTTTAGAATTAAATGTCTCAAATGCCCACGACACATAATCAGCATGTTTAATTGCTACTAAAGACTTTTCAATAAATTCATCCATATATATGTCATCACTATCTGCAAAAACGATATATTCTCCGGTTGCAACACTTAAACCTAAATTTCTCGCATTTGCAACACCGGCATTCGGAATATGGTATACAATAATCCTTGCGTCTTCACTAGCATAATGGTCACAAATTTCCGCTGAATGATCCTTTGAACCATCATCAATTAATAAGAGTTCTATATCTGTGTGCGTTTGACGAATGATACTTTTTATGCATTCATCCAACTGCTTTTCTGCATTATAAATTGGGATAATAACACTTACTTTTTCCATATTCTGCCTCCTTTAAATTTGCCAAAAAGTGGTATACGGCAGAACATTACATGAACCAACTGTGTAAAATAGATATTGTACAGACAACACAACATACAAAACGACTTTTAAAATTTTCCGGCTATTCTTATTAATTGCTCTCTCCGCAACATTTGGAACAACTGTTATCAAAACAATCAGAAAATAAAATGCGATTCTGAAAAATATATTCTGTGCCGTAACAAGCGTTTCAAAAAATACAGCTACAATTAAAAGCATATAGGAAATATAATACTTTTTATCAAAATAAGCATACTCTTCTACAAATAAAGCCACAATTAAGTACAGGATGAAAATAACCAACATCATCGTATATCCTGATGCTGACAAATCAATACCATATCCTCTCTCACTCATTAACCCAACCAACATGCCAGCTATGCTATTTCTAAAAATGAAACATATCATTAATGGAATAGGTGCTATACGAATAGCGATAGTTGATATTCTTATCTTAGATAGGATAGGAATACTCAAACATACCAATGCCGATGAATGAAATAAAGATGCAATAAGCACCCAAATGTAGGGCTGGATCTTTTTCTCTTCATGCACAGCCATAATGGCTAACACAACAAACGATATTGCAATTGTCTGGCGCATACCTGTCAATGAGAACTGATATAAGTTAAATGCCAGAAGAACTATTACGCTTAAAACTGGATCATCCGAATATTTATATATATATACCCATACCGTAATAGTAAAAAGAACTGCCACGATTGCAAATAAAACAGAATAATTATCTGTCACCTTACCTAACAATGATAACAGGACGTTAAAGATAGGATCTTTTTCTGAATACGCAAAAGCAAACTTTATATTTTTATCAGCAAGTAGCTCGAACATACGTCTGTAGTTGAAAGAATCTCCCCCTACATAGCTACTTCTCAATGCGGCAACAAGGAAATATATTGTTCCACTTCCAATACAGAACATTTTTTTCCCATTACATATTTTCTTACATATCGCACCTAATATTAATATTACAAAAAAACTACCTATAAATATATTCATTCATTTCTCCCTAACTGCTCGACAGATTTCTTAGCAAACCAATCTATAGTACAAATCCACATATTCTGCAAATCTACTGTCTTTATTATAAAGCATTTCTGCCCTTTCTCTGCATTTCTCACTATAAAATGCTTTTGTATTATTTCTTATTTCGTATATGCATTTTAACAGAGAATCATAATCGCCATAAGCGACTGATAAGCCTGTTAGTTCATCAATTATTTCCTTGCTTCCCCCTGAATCATAGGTAATTACCGGAGTTCCACACGCAATTGATTCGATGTTTACGGTAGGCAGAGAATCCACCTTAGTTACATTAACAAAAACATCCGAAATAGAGTAATACTCTGCTAATTCTGTTCGACTTTTGACAAAACCTTTCATGAGCACATTATCTCTAGTATTTTGCTGCATCTGACTTTCACTACACCCAACCAACAATAAAACGATGCTTTTATCCAAATTCGAAACAATATACTCAAATGTTTCAATATTGTCTTCAGAAAACCATTTATTTGCCATACCCAGTATAACAAATTTATCATCCAGATGTAGCTCTCTTTTTTTATCACTCTGTGTTGGATGAAATACATTTAAGTCGATACCATTATAAATAGTCTTCTCTACCCGATTACTCAACAACGAATTTGATGCGCAGTTAGTAAGCCACTGGGAACAACCTATAACATGAACAAAAGGATTCTCGCCTATTAGTTTGTTTTTTTGAGAAAAGTCACTAGCCGATCTATCCAGGAAATAACTTGGTATATCCTTCTTTTGCCTTGGACACTTCCCACATCCTACTGTCCACCTATTACATCCGTCATAAAGGAAGTGACAGCATTTTCCTGTGAAAAACCAGCAATCGTGAAGAGTAATCACAGTCTGAACTTTATTTTTCCTTATGTAATTAAACAACAATGGTATATTGATATAATTATTATGGAGATTATGTAAATGAATTATATCCGGCTGTATTTCATCTACCCAATTCAAGAATTTTTTTGTTTCTAAATAGGAATACATTCCCTGACTCCCTAAAATTCTTGAACAAAGTGCGTGGCATTTATGATCAAACGAATTACCTATAACATACACTGTGTCGTTACTTGATGTTTCTGGAGGAACTGAAGATGCAAAATACGTCTCAACTCCACGCTTATGCCCGGCATGGGCAATTCCACACACGATTTCTCCAGTGCTGCCAGTAGCATACGTTGCGTTTACTTGTAAAACTCTCATATAATCTCCTTTCCTCCCTATTTACAATAGCCTTATTACATTAGCTTCTCGAAATCTTTTCTAATAGACTGTTGAACTGCATTTATTTCATGACGTTTTTTTGCATACTCTCTTGTCAGTTTTCTATTTTCATTCAGCTCATCACTGTGTAAAACAATATGCTGAATCACATCAAAAATATTGTTCTGGTCATCTACTACTATTGCGCCATCTACCTTTTTCAGATATTCAATAGAGGCAATACCTTTGGGACCTATTCCAAGTACTTGATTTCCACTTTGCAGACAATCAATAATCTTTGTTGAGAAAGAATACCGAACAGTCTCAATATTATCTTTATCAAAAGACTCAATATGTAATACAACATCTGCATCATGCATTATCTGTTTGATTTCCTTATACGAACGAGAACCCATAATATGTGATGATGTGTTTTTATCTAATTTCTTTCTCAGTTCTTCGGTTACTGTTGCACCAGTATAAATTTCTAGCACTGCTTTTAATCCGTCTTGATTTAATTTATCAAGTGAATCTGCTATTTGTGATAACGTATCAGAACGACCCCATAATAAATTGCCAGCATAAATGAATCGCAGTGGATTATTTACATACATCTTAGGAGCGGTTGACAAATCACAACCTTTATATAAAGTTTCAACAGGCTTCCCAAAACGTTGTTGATACAGTTCGGACATCGAATCGGAAATACCGTAAAGCTTATCAGCAGCACAAATACACTTCTTAAGATCTCTCTTCAAGTAATTTCGACGGTAAATTGCGCATCTATCATAGCTTCCATACACATCGTCTGCTACTAATAAAACCACTTTGCATTTTGTATGTTTTTTTAAATATTTAATAAGCGGCCATAATATATATGGACTGGTTGCAAATGCAAAGAGTATGTCGGGGTTATTTTTTTTCAAAAAGGTTTCAAAATACTTATTTAACCATACTCTTGTGCGCCAAACTGCTTCGTGCCCCCAATAGATAAACTCATTTTTATTTTGATGCAATTTATCTATTTGCACCTTCTCTTTAGTTTGAGATTTTTTTTCAGTTTCGAATTTGTATAGATTATTTTTAGACTCTTGGATATCTCTGGTTGAAAACTCAACTCCCTTTATCTGACCTTTTAACAATCCTTTTATAATATCAACGGCTGATAAATTGTAATACAGAATACCAAACTTATTATCCGGTGTTTGTTTTCTTGTATAGAAACTCACAAAATTGTCTTTGTTCCAAACATCTCCACCAAATATATTAGATACAGTATTACCAAATGAATTTTTATCGTCCCAAGCAGCCTGTGAAAAAAATAAAATGTTCATATTCAACCTCCTCACAAAATCTCTACGAGATAGTCACAGGTCAATCTTGCACCTCGTCCAAATTCTGAAACATATTTTTTCTGGAATGCTGCCGTTTTTTTACATGCTTCGTCATATTGGCAAAGAGTATTTTTTATTTCTTCATACAGTTCATTCTCATTTACGACCATATGACAAGGCAGTTCTTTTGATACATCAAGATACATTCCCCTATTTTTACTGTATTCATCAAAATCATACGCAAAACAAATCATTGGTCTATGAAGGATTGAATAATCAAAAAACACCGAGGAATAATCCGAAATCAGGATATCGGAAATCATCATAAGATCATTCAAATGAGGATATCCGGACACATCAAGCACATTACTTCTTTCAGAGAAATCAATCATCTGTGCTACTTCATAATGTGCTCTTACCAGTAAGCAACAATCATCCATCTCGTGTTCCCAACGTTCAAGGTCAACGCATATTTTTTGTGTAATACCATTATTGCTTTTACTAAACTCTCTGAATGTTGGGCAATATAGAATCACTTTCTTATGTTTATCTATACCTAGCTCTTCCTTGATGTGCATTACTTTATCATCTTCTACACATGCAAGTTCATCATTTCTAGGCAACCCAAACCGTTTGAAATCATCATCTTTTTTACCAAAAGCTCTCTTAAAAACATACTCATCAAATTCGCTTTGTGTATAAAATGCTTTTTCTTTAGATGCGCTTTTTCCTTTGAATGACTTTCCCTCTGTTTTTACATCGTTGCCTAAATATTTAATTGCCGATCCATGCCATGTATTGATATAGATAGTTGACTTTTTCTTAAAACACAAACCGTGTTCCATTGACGAATTTGTGATCCAGACTTTTGCTTTTAGAGCATGTACAAAGAATGATATAGAATAATCTTTAACAACAACTGCTCTATCTGGTAAAATGAATTTTTCTGGATTATCGAGCGCCCATACTAATCTAAAATCTTTAAATCTTTCATCTTCGAGCATAGCTTCAAAAATTGCCCTCGGACTATCGTCATATTTCCGTCCGCCGAAACTATTAAATAAAATCATTTTTTTATCACATTTCACGAACAAGCCCATGAAACGGATCAATCCTGATACTATATAAAAATACAAATTATATACTAGAGCGTGTTTGAAAAACATTTTAAGTTGTTCATTTTAACCAAATTAATATCGAGACAATACATAAGAAGCCTAAGTAGGTGAATGCTAATTTATCATAACGTGTTGCTATTCGGCGAAATGCTTTCAATTTCAGAAAGTAATTTTCGACCAGATGTCTTTCCTTATAAAACCACCAATCGCAGCGACGTTCAAATTTAGCTCCTCGGCGGGATGGAATGGTTGGTTCACCGCCATGATCGTAAATGTAATCTATCAATTGATTACTGTCGTATCCACGGTCTGCCAGAACTTTGCTTCCATCTATTTCGATATGATCCAGTAAAGGAATTGCATAATTGATATCATTACGCTGCCCTTCACTGATCATAAAGTACACTGGATAGCCATAAGAATCTACTATTGCATGGATTTTGGTACTGGCTCCTCCACGGCTGTGTCCGATTTCATTCGAGGCCCCCCTTTTTTAGCACCTGCGCTATGTTGGTGAGCCTGAACAATGGAAGCGTCTATAGATAATTCTTCCAGTTCAGCCTCCAGGCTTAGAATGCGAAAAATATTATCCAGAATCCCGTCATCAATCCATTTACGAAAACGACTATATACAGTTTGCCAGGAACCATAACGTTCTGGAAGATCTCGCCAGGGTGCACCACTGCGTGCTAACCAGACCATCCCATTAAGAATGATGCGGTTATCTTTTCGTGGACGTCCCTGCTTTCCTGTATTTTCAGGAGGGAGTAATGGTACAATACGGTTCCATTCTTCATCTGTTAACTCATATCGTCTCAACATAGTGAACACCCCTTTTTCTTTATTTTATCATGAAAAAGGGAAATGAAACATGCGTTTTGTGCAATTTTTATTTTTCAAACACGCTCTAGTGGAGGTGATCAGAGGAGTAAAGGGCGGTTTTCGGTTAAAGAAAAGACCGGACGCAATCAGTTTGTTTGATGTGATAAAAATCATGGAAGATACTATTTGTATCAATCAGTGTTTGAATGAAGAGGAAAATTGCAATCTAAAAGCAACCGATTACTGCCCGGTGAGACGGTTTTATCTTTCATTGCAAGAACAAATAGAATCGGAGTTAAAACATATGACATTTGAAATGCTGAGAAAATCGGGGGGGGGCGGATAGAATATTTTAATAGTTCTTAATCAGGCGGGTAATGCAAAATGAAGTCAAATGAAATCGAAGGAATCAGATAGGAGGATTTATGGAAACGTTAAGAAAAATTATTGAAGAAAAAAAGCGAAAGGGAGAAGAAAAAAAGCCGTATTATGGAATACGCAAACTAAGCGTAGGTATAGTTTCCTGTATGTTGGGCCATCTTCTCTTTTTTGCATCGCCTGTAGTTGTAAGCGCTGTTGAAGCAACTCCGGAAGATGTAAGCATCATTCAGATGCAGTCGGTGAAAGGCGAAGCGATCGAAAGATCAGCGACGTTGGTTGCCGTTACCGGAGCGACAGGTATCAGGGCGGCTTCCGGAAACATAGATTCGGAGAATTTGGGATATGCTCCGAATGCAAAGTATAGTTTTCAGGATTTAAAATTCGATCCTGAAAAGCTAAGTAAAACCAATTCCGCGCGGCAGATCCAATTTAAAATCTACGGAAAGCACAATATTGCCGCTTCAACAGATAACTGGAAGATCAATCTTCAAATCGATGAAAGAATCGCAAAACATGTAATAGGAATCGAAGTTGAACCAAAAAGGCTGACAGAAGCAAATCCAAGACCGATCAGAAGAGCGCTTACGAGAAAAAGCGATACGATAGGGCGAATGACAAATATATGGGAAGTAAATTATATCAGATCTGAAAACGGAGTGTTTGCAGGAGGAGAGACGACAGATACTCAGACTGCGCATAATGGAATTATTTATCTTGATAAACCGCTGAATAAAATTCTTGAAGAAATCGGAGATGAAAATCTGACAAACGAACGGCTCTTTTACAGAATTTATTTGACAAGCGTTCAAGATAAAGGAGCTATTGTTCCGGGCATTGCTTCTACAGGATTTTTCAAAATTAACGGTCTGGATATCCAGATCGAAACGATAGAATCTAGCGGCAATGAAAAATGGTTTAAGCATGCGGCTGTTGAAGGCAGATATGTAAGAAGTGATAAGTTTAAAAATCCTGGCGGAGCGATTAATCAAAACGGAGCTATCGTCGTAGATCATAAGATATCGAAGAATACTAACTTTGCTTATATAAGCGCAAAGAACAAACCGTGGACTCTTGAGTATGGAGTCGATCCGAGATTGGTAAAATATATTGGAGGTATCGAGCTTTATTACATGGATGCAGCTGATTATGTGAATCCGGATTATTCTCTAAAAAACAAAGCAAATCGCAAAGTTCGAGATTTGTCGATCGTAAGAACAGCAGGTCATAAAAAATATGGTTATGGTGATATTACAGAGAATCAGTTTACGCAAATAGTAGATGTTCATGGAGGACGACCCGAACCGATCACGATAAGATATGTCTATAAGCTTAATAAGCCAATCAATGAAATTTTGGAGGAATTAAGAAGAGAAGCCGGAGTAGAAGAAGGAGAAGCGTTTGGTAAAGATTTTATATTCAGCGCATGGATTACAGATAAAACAAAAGATGCTCTGATAACGAATACATACGGTACAGGCTACTATAGAATTCAGGATATTGACGGTGATGGAAAGCTTGATGAGGAGGAAGCAAATAATGAGCAAAGTCCTTATATCGGCGTTCCGAAAATTACAGCTCCTTATGAAGGTGATAATAAAGTAAAAGCTGTTGTGCATTTAAATGAAAATGCCGGAAAGGGAAATAAAGCTCAGCTGATCAATAAAAACGGAGTTGTCGTTGCTACAATTAATAATGTAGATGCAGAGGAAAACGGCATACCAAAAACAATAGATAGAGAACTTGAATTTACGGTTACTGATTCAAGTGTATTAGGTAAAGCAGGAGATAAACTTACCGTTAAGATCATTCCTTCAGATGAAAGGTATGAGAAAGCGGAAGAAGCAGAAACAAAGGTAAAAGAAGCGCCAAAAGCAGTCAAAGATCCTCTCAGAGTTGTCAAAGGAAAGGATTTAACAGAAGATACGGTATTAGCGAAAAAAGGAGTAGAAAATTCAAATAAAATGCCGGGAGGAACAACATATCGGTGGAAAACTGCTCCGAATACAAGTCAGGCAGGAAATACGACTGGGATAGTGTCAGTAACTGTTCCTGACAGAGAAGAAGCTTTTGAAGTAACTGTTCCTATTGAAGTGTTTTTAGCGGATGCAGATAAATATACTCCGCAGACAACGTCGATTATTAAAGAGTATGGAACATCAACGACAGAAGAGGAAATTATAGGCGCGGTAACAGTGCCGGGATATCCGGAAGATACAGTGGATGAACTGGAAATAGCACTTGATAATGCAACTCAGATTCCGGATGGGAATACAGCAGGGGATTATCCTGTAGATGTAACAGTTACTTATCCGGATGGAAGTGAAGATAAAGTACAAGTAACAGTTACAGTAAAAGAACAAAAAGATAATGAGAAGTATATTCCGGAATTCGATCAGATTAATAAAAACTACGGCGAAGCAACAACGGAAGAGGAGATCAAAGGTGCGCTGAAGGAAGAAAGCGTACCGGAGAACATGGAAGTCACAGTGAAGAAT
>OHKT01000292.1_pt1 | contig 20974 bp, 30 predicted proteins | sample 1568871 | NCBI WGS metagenome assembly OHKT01 (sample SAMEA3879558, study PRJEB24766) | human gut metagenome | biome: human-associated habitat; feature: feces | place: USA | collected 1985/1987
CCTTGACAAAGAAACAAGATTCTCCCATTCAGAATCGAGGACCTGTATGAAGAACATAACTGCCTGTTGATATATCCTTACTGTATCGTTAAAAATCTGGTTGTAGTGTTTAATCTTAACTGCATAAGATGAAATGATCTTCATGTAGGTCCTCCTTTCTCTACTAAAAATTATAATGCAATTTTTGAATTTGTTAACCAGCTAACTCATCACTAAAGTAACGAGTATGCGCTGGTCTATTAATCAATTACCTCCAATTATCATTCTTGTGATTATAATGTGGTTATTCTCTATGAAATAAAGAAGCTTATATGTAAAAAAGCAGGCTTTTGCCTGCTTTTTCTATATGTTATATTCATAAAATTCCTCACATAGATTATATGACAATGCGACACCGTAATAAGCAATCCTTGGAACTGTTGTTTCTATGATTTGATTACTTCTTGGTTTTAAATGGATAACCCAACTATGTTGACGCCACATGCCATCCTCTGACAATGCATAACCAGTTGTAATGAGCATGTCCTCTTTATTGTCAATCCATATTGAGCTTGAATTATAATGGCAGGCAGAATTCTCACCTCTCATCATCCTAGGCTTTCCAGTCCATAGCTGCCCATATTCAAGTATTTTATCCAGGTCAGCTTCGTAAACCGGCAGACATACTTCTTCACCACCAATCGCTAGCAGACGATTACGTAACTCCATTAATCCATCATATTGTTTGAGCTTGGATTGTATGACATCCATATTTCCACAGTAATTTGTAGCCCACCAGTTATTTTTAAGCCGTGCCCTCCATTCTTCGTCAATCGGTTCTGTAGTAAATTCTCTGTGAACCTTTTCTTTTGTCATTTCTTTGATTACGTTTAAATCCTGAACCTTGATTGTCTTAACAAAGTCTTGTCTTTTCATGTCTTCTCCAGATTGGTTTTTATTACTTATTATAACAAATATTTCGACTAATGCATTCTATTTTTCTAATACTCTGGATAATCATATTCTATAATTTCCTTTGTATTTATATCCACCAGGTCCCGTCTGGCAGGCATATACTCATTCATAAAGCCATTAAACGTGTAGACAGCACCATCATATAATATATTTCCATTTTCATAAGTAATGTCACATTGGTCATAGGATTCATTTACTCTATGTCCAAATTTTTTCTTAAAATGTAGATAACATTCTATGTCTTTATTTTCAATGAATTTATTTCTCAATTCTTCTTCCGTATATGGATTATATACTATTGCAATATCTGGTCTGGAACAATACTCTCGGTTCATCTTCATTTTATAAATCATGTATTTGAACTTTGGATGAGTATTATAATCTACCACCTTAATAAATCGATTATTGCAGTCGGAAAATGTTTTTATATAGATTGTTGGGTTTTTATAGTAGCGATAAAGCTCGTCTTTTAAATCTTCATCATCAATGCTATTTATTTCATCTTCTAAATCCTCATCATCGTAGCTATAAAGTTCTGCAAAAAAGAATCTATTTCCTTTTCTTTTTCCATCTTCATAAAGCACTAACTTATCTAAGAAAGTATAAGCTGTTCCATTTTTTGCCATATATGTTCTTCCAGGGACTAAATCACGGTTTTTTATCACTTCTGCATGTTCGATTAAGTCAGTATAACTCCTAATCTTTTTATATTCCGAAGAACAGACTGGAATCAGGACTAACTCTGTTTTGTCCCATCCATAAATAAATTCACCCTCTAGTCCTTTTCCTTTAATGCAACTTGTGTTTTCCAAAATAAATAATAAATTTTCTACAGTTATTTCAAATTCAAAACCTCTTGGATCATAGATACGTATATAACTGTTTCTATAATCCCATCCCGATGAATATCCTCCTACTTTTTTATTTAAAACAAAACCAGACATTGGCTCATTTGTTATTTCCATAGGTTCTATTTTATCATCTCTCCAGTTATTCCATGAAGGTTCTTTTCTTAGTTTTCCTGCTTCATCATAATAAATTATATATGCAAGTTTACCACTATAAGTATCCCTTCGTCCTTGGAACCCTACCATCAATTTGTTTGGTATGTAAATTGTACTATTCATCCTATTTCTCCTTTTATATTTTATATGTTATTTACCAGTTAAAAACAGGTAAATTATTAACTAACTCCGCATCACGGTCAAGACATATCATTTTGGATTTCTTATCCTTTGCAAACCTTATAACTTCTTTTAAATCTTCAGGCAATTCTTTCAATGAATTCTCTTGTTTCTCATCCAATATGTATATTATCCAACCATATTCTCCTTTTTTATATACGTTGATACCATTCAGTTCATCATTATCAAGAATCTTGGATGTTTCTTCACTGATATGTCCGGTTGACAAAGTTATTATTGTATCTGACTCGTAGATGTCATCTTCCACTGTTATGCAGATAGTATGATTTAACATATCAATAGACCATAATCCAACTTTACTATTGACCAGGCTTTCCGGTATATTTTCCTCGTTATCATACAATTTTGAATCAATGCACCATTTCCAATCGACATCCAAAAACTTTTCTACAAATTCTCTTATTAACATGTTGGCTCTTCCTTTCATTTTTATAATTAAAGTATGTTTTTTTTAAAAACATGATATCATGTTAGAATTAGAAAAGAGGACGATTACGTCCTCCCTTTATTGTGTTTTAATCCAAAAGATGGTTAGATACAAAATTAAGATTCCACTTGTATGGTTTCTTTATTCTTTCCGCTTAATTCCGCATAGAACTCTGCAAAGGTTGCATTCTGATATGGTAAGACAAAAATTATGCCAATGCAGCACAACATCATACCTAAAAATCTCCAGCCAATAAATGATAATTCCAAAACAAATAATTCAAATTTATGGCCAAACATCATTGATTTACTCTGTTTTAAAACAGATGAATAATCAAGTGCAGGATTATCTGCCAATATGTATGGAACCATGGCATATTCATATGTTTTTATAATTCCTGGGATGATTAGCAATAAAGTCCATCCAAAGATAAATAAATTCCTAAGGAACATGACTTTTACTATGTTTAAATAATTACCACTATTGAAACCATAAAATAATCTGGTAAAACCGGCATCTGTTTTTGTCTTACGGCTTTCCATAAAATACGAACATAAACCTACATGTACTACATTGCTAAGAAATGCCTGAACAACGATACCAATGATAAATATGACTGCAAATATACTTAATATCAGAATGAGTATTGCAATGTAATCCGCATGGTCTACGGCTCCCGCTCCATTATATTGTGTATCTGATCCGGATTGAGTTTGGAAGCTAAAATTGACACCTCCACTTTGTCCGGCACCAAGCATGGAAGCAACCACACTTACTAAAAGTGCCATCCAGTAATACTGTTTTAAACAGGCTTTTGCCCGCTCTTTTAATTCCGCTCTAGTAGCCATTTCATACCTCCTTTTCTATAGTATGTTGTAAGAGGCACTAATTTCTTATAAGAAAAAGAGGCAAAGCCTCTTTTTATCATTTCATGGCATCAAGAATAAACGCATACATCATTTCTGACACTTTATATGGATCCGGCTCTAACGGAAGCACTGTATGCTCATATGCATAATCTGCCCGTTTCCTAATTTCATTCAGTAGCTCATAAAATTCCGGCCGCATTTTACCCTCATCATCCATGTAGATACCATTTAAGATATCGAGCAGCAGTGGTAAATCTTTTTTCCTATAAGTAACAACACACCCTGTCTCAAGGCACTCGATTCCCATTAGCATAACCCGGATGGTATGCATGCAATGTTTGTTTAATTTAAAATCAGATTTCTTTTCGTTTCTTTTTCCTTTTTTGCCAAAACTGCTTGTGATATTTTTTATATCACGGGCTACATCAAAGAAATCATCTACATTAATTTTCGAACAATCCATCTTTTTAATCAGGATTTTGCTGTTTTCGTCAGATGGAACCTCAAATTCTATATTTAAATTGTCTCCGCTGATTGTCGGATACTTTGTCCTCATATTATAGACTGCATTATCCAAAATGCTGAGCTTCTTATCTTTTATAAGTTCCTTCCGTTCGGCTAACCTTCCAATCTCTGCAAGTTCCAGTCGTCGTAATTGGGCATTTGCATATCCTACAAAACTGTTGAAGATACCTTTTGCTCCAATGAAATCCGTATGGTTTTCAATCAGCTGTCTGGCTGTATTAGAAAGAAAAAGATAATCATTTATATTATTTCCTAAGAGTACAATTGTGTCTGGATTCCCTTTCGCTATAAGCCGTAACATCTGCCGGTATGAATACACTACTGTATCTGTCTCTGCAAAGGATATCGTCTCCCAATCATCCATGACACCCATGGCATATGGTCTATCAAGGCTTACAAAACCTCTGATATCAATGTCGCTATCTGGCCTGGCAGTTCCATATGCATGGGACCCACTGACACATAACATGTGCAGTCTATTTTTTACTTTATCATGCTCCCTAAAACTTTCATATTCTGGACCAGTTTCTACTAACTTCTTAATTCTTTCCTTTGTCTCCTGATTCATAATTATTCTCCTTTTCTATATGCTTTATATTTCAATTTATGAATATGTGCTGTGTTCATCGAAATTGAATATGGTTGTTTCATCACTATCCATATCAAGATAGTCAAAAAGTTCTTCCGTGATTGATACAGTCCTCACGTTCTTCATTCCTTGTTTTTCATAGTATGTATTCAAACGGTTTGCTATCATATCCCATATATCTTCTTCGAAAAATTTACTAAAATCATACTCCACACTGAATGGTGCATACATCTCATCTCTTCCATTTGTGAACAGTGTATTAAAGTATGCCCGTATATACCCAATTGGATTATTTTCTGATTTTGCATCTGTTTCAAATTCGTCTTTGGAACATCGCTTAATAACGATATCCTCATGACCTTCCTTTTCATATTCTTCTTTAATCATGTTCCTGTATTTTATGTAATCGTCTTTGGAAAAGCTTCCATTGACAGTTACAGTGATAGCCACATATTGTTTTATTGGATGATCCTCTTTCTTTCCCTCGATCTTAAAGTATAAATCTATATACATCTGCTTTAAATTTTCTATCATATTGCTCCTTTTTTTCTTTTATTTTACTTATTATGGAATTGTACTGTTCTTCATAACTTATACAAAAAACAGGGCTTTACCCTGTTTTAATAATCCATTCCGCTACAATTTGAATATTCAGGGCAGGAACGGTTTACATCCGCAATCACTGCCGTTGCGCCACTCATCTTATGCTCCCGTCGGCTTATTTTTTTCAATAGCGCATATATGGTTCCGTGTTTATATGCAGAGTATTCATCATCAAATTCCTTTGGATCATATAAGCAGCCACCATAATAGCATTGTCTCTGATACACAATCCATTTTCCATCACCCTCATCTTCCGGAAATGCCATGTTTATTTTTTTCAATTCGTCCAATGATTTTTCATCATTATAGACTTCATCTATCAGCCTTATGGATGCACTGATTTCAGGGTCTAAAACCTTGACCTTTTTTTCCACAACCTGAACATGTTTATTTTTGTTAAAAAGGCAGTTCCCTCTGATGCAGTCTTTACATTCAGCAGTTCTTTTCCTTATATAAAGTTTTCTTTTTACACTTTCTAACATTGTCATTTTAGATTTCCTTAGCCTTTCTTTGTTTTCTAGCTAACTTTTTTGCCTCTTTCTCTTTGGCTTTCTTCTCTGCCCAGTATTCAAGTACTGCCTCTACCCTCCTAAGTAGTTCTGTTTCACTGCCTAAATTAAGATGTGTATATTCATAGCTTTTGCGTTTCAGATACCGCATGGTGCAGTCTGCTGTATAGTATCCTTTCAGAATTCCATGGTCTTCAACTGGCAGTTTTTTCACAAGCAATGGATAATCTTTCGCATATCTGTTTTTTTCATTGGTACCATACCGTTCCAGATTAAGGTTTAAATCATCGGTCAGCTTTTCAAGGTCGTCTTTTTCGTCAAGTGCTTTATCAATATCCTTTAGTGTGATATCTCCAGCTATGAACCTCTCCAGGATAAATTCTGCAATTTCTTTATCAGCACAGATATAGTCATCTCCAAGACGTTCTTTTTCGTTCTTTTCAATTTTTTTAATATCATCCGCAAACAGCTTATGTAAGGCTGCCACATTATATCTGGTACGATAGTAACCTCTACTTTGGTAATAGTTTGTAAGCAATCCACGATTACCAAAATACTTCCATGCATCAGAATCCATATCAATGTCTGCACCAAGATGATGTAGCGGAATAACCACCATATTTAGGTAACCATTTCGGTCAATCCGGAATTCCTTTATGCGGCAAAGATAATATCCTGTTTTTCTGCATGGTTTTTCTGAAATCGTAAATGTATCCCACCAACCATCTTTCATAAAGATATCATCAATTCTGCTTAATCGATGGATATACATTCTTGTTGTATGTACTTCACGCGCATCACATACAACAAGACGACCAGTTTCGCATTGTTTTAATCTGTCAATATTAAATACTGCTTCAGTTTTTGCAAAATCGTCATATTCTTCCTTTGAAATCCTTAATGAATTGTACATACTTCTATCCTCCATATTTGTCTTTGATAACCTTAGTATGTAAATAAAAAGAACTGCATTATTTGCAGTCCTATAATCTCATATCATTCTCAACACATATTTGTCTTTTTCTCTAATATAATTCCTTATTTTTTCTTCAGACCCAATGGTCACTTTCTTATTTCTATATGATTCGACACATACGCTGTCTTCATCAAACAAAATGTATTCTTTTCCATAAGAATCATATCCAACTACCATACACGTAAAATCAAAACTCTCATAACTTGGTTCATATGAATGGCCTTGAAGTTTTAGCACAGGATATCCATCCGTATCCGCAAACATTATCCTACTCTCTTTTCCTTCCCATGCGTTCCTTCCTATTTCTTTCCTCATATTGTCAAGGTCGATTTGTGATAGTAGCTTAGGCGATTTTTCCAAATCGTTTTTTAAACGTTTTATCTCTTCTTCCTTCTTCTGTATTTCTGCTAACAGCTTATTTTCTTTATTCTTATGGTTGTTTCTTAAGTCTGAAATTACCGATTCATAGTTAGATTCTATTTCCTGTTTTTCCTCCAAACATCGATTTAATTGCTCACTTGATTTCTCATTAAGAGCTGAAATCTTTTTCCTGGCATCCTTTAAATAATCTTTTGTCCTATAAAGTTCTTCTTCCAGTATATTTATTTTCTTCTTTCCAAGCATTATCCTCCATCCTTCCTATTGTTATATAGTGAGTATGTATTTATTTTCATTTTAAAAAGGAGCTGAAAAATCAGCTCCTGCTTTTTACATATCTTACATCTTTTACATCAGCCAAACATAACTCCCAAAAGGTCGCTTGAATCCACAGTCCTGAAGTATATAATTTTAACTGTCCGGATACATCAAAACAATATGCCCATGTTTTTTCAATTTCCGACTGTTTTGTTGTTTGCTCAAGAGACTGATACCAGTTATACCGCCTGTCCCATACCTCATCATCCTCTTCAAGAATAATTGGAGCATTATTCAGAGGGCAATGCCATAGTTCTTCGTCGCTTAAAAGAACCTTGTTATCAGGAAGTTCTAATTCAAGACACACCATATCTTCATTATAATAACATTCTTTTTTCCTTATATCTGGTTTTTTATTCTTTCCATCAAACTTGTACCATGCCCACCAGGGATATTTGGCCTGTTCCGGTTTTGGGTGGTTGATTTTTTCAACCATATTTTCCACCATATAATCATATGCCCTTCTTGAAACAGAATCTTCCATACCATCAAAATGGAACATTTCAATTTTATTTTCATCTGCATACAACGTCCTTTTGGATCTCAACTGTTCATATATTTCGACTGGTTGGAATGACCATACCCTCATTATGATTATCCTCTTTCTTTCATTTTATAGTCCTATATTGTCATAGTAAATATTATATCACAGTTTTCCAAGAACTTGATTTACCAGTCGAGACGCAGCATTTTAAAAGAAACTCCTTGTAGTTCGTGGATACTCGGATCCTCTACTGATGTTGTGTAGGCAATTTCGGCTACTCCATTCAGGAATTCTTCCAGATTAAATTCTGTCTCATCAATCGGATCAATTAAATCCATTGAAACAAATCCAAATCCAACAAGCCTGTCTTTATAATGCAGGTCTCTGAAAGCATAATCATTTGACCAGTTAACAGAATCTATCAACCGCATTAAATCACTCTTATTGATTTGATAATCTTGGTCGTATACTCCAAAGCAGGCCATAACAGGATTGGTTTGTATGATAGGAGTAAATGCCTGTATTTCTATTACCTCTTCGCTCATACAGTTGCTGGAGCTAAAACTTATGCCATGTGCTCTGCAGAGTTTATCTGGTATATTGGCTCCCACTTTCATGAAATCATGTAACGTTATCCTTTCATTGTTTTTCTCAAAAAACAAATTCCCTTCTTCGGTTTGAATGTATTTATTTAAAATTTCTTCAAAAACAGCGATTAATTCATTTGCTGAATAGTTTCTTAATGTTTCAATCAAATGAATGCTCTTTCTTATTTGATAATCCAATATAATACCTACTGTCATATTATTTTTTCCTTTCATAATTAACAAGTGTCTTAGATTCTTTAAGTCTATGTCAGTTACTTATCCAATATGGAATTTATTATTTTCTTTGATTCAAAGTAACCATACCATTCTTTTAATAGTCGAAACCAGCATATTTCTGGGATATGGCACCAGTATACATCATTTTCATATTTGTAAACAAATGCCAGTGACTGATTCTGCGACGCACATTCAGATGGTATGTACTTACAAATTCCTAATGGATCATACTTTCTTGCTATTAGACTTTTCTCAACACCATTGACATTATCTGCAAAAAAGTCATTGTCACTGTCATAATTTCTGTTACTGATTAATGCGCAATCTACCTCGGTTTTTAATATTTCTCCTAAATTCATAATATCCAGAGCCTCTTAATCATCTATTGTTGAACGCCACATTGTTAGATACTCACATCGAATTTCTGTTTCCGTGATTTGAGACAAATACTTAATCATAATTGCTTCCAGAGATTCTTTTGTTAAAGATTTCATCTTATCTGTTAGTGCCCATGGATAATTCGATTGCACATATATATATCCATAGGCAACAGAATCATAACAGGATAGTTCTAAATCTTCTTCTTGGTTTATTACTTCAGCTAAGTACGCAGACAGACCATAATATCCACCATCGTTTTGATAATTATCAAGCCAACCCAATATATCTTTATCCACGTCATCTAAGTCAGATATGGCGTCTTCATATATGCTGTTGGTGTATTTTTTTACAAATTCTCCGACATTATTAAATTTAAGCTTTGTTAAATCTATTCCATATCCAAAAAATTTTTCTATCATATTAAATTCCTTTCTCTATTTTCCATGTGATTTACCTAAAATCCTTTAATTGCTAATATATCAGTTTGATCAATCAGCTATCAGTTTTTCTATCTTACAGCCATTACCTATCATTTCCGATGGAATAATTTCATCTGGATAAGCGTCTATCACAGTTCCATCTTTAAATTGTATCCTCCATGCCGGTAAGCACTCTATGTCAAATCCGTCCTTTTCCTCTGTTCTTCGGATAACTTCAAATGACTTCTCATGATATTCTTCGTAATCACCGCCCTGAGACCAAAAGCATCTTGCAAATCCTTCTTTTTCATAAAGAGAATAGCAATCATTCAACCATTCCTTTTCCTGTTCTTTTGTCATTTCTTCACGTTCCATAGGGTATTTACGCTTCATATCTTCCCATTCATTTAATTTTACTGTTCTATCAATTTCCATATTATTCCCTCCTATTATGCTAATTTTTAGTACTTTGACATTCTCTCACGCTGCTCTTTTTCCTGCAAAATATCCAATTCTTCATATGTCAAAATTCTAGCATTATAACCAATGCCACGATAATATTTTGCATAACGTGGCGCATCCTTTCTGCTACAACTCGTACACGTTCCTATGTATCCAGTTCCTTTATCAAATGCTGCTACACATACAGTCTCATCTTCAGGCTTTATTTGTTTCATGATTCCTCCAAATGCTAATCTTGCATCTTAGCAAAACGCTCAATATCAGTTACACGACATTTAAAAGCTAAAGTACCGTCTCTATCATATAATGTCAAAAAATTTGCTTCATCCTCAATATCAACGTTAGAAAAATAGAATTCATTGCAATCAATTCACCTCCTTTTAAAATTCTAAGTTGGCGGCGGACGGAGTCGAACTAACACCCTCTGACTTTCTACTATGGTTATACCAGGAATCGAACCCGGACCGGTGTGCCACACACCGCCATTAAATACTAATACTGCTGAATCAGTTTAGTTATTTATTAATAGGTACATTTCCATTTCCAATGCTTATGCCAAAATACTTTCATATAATATTTGCAGCCACTGCAGTTAATAGACTTTCTTTTAGATTTGCTGACCTTCTTTTTACAAAAAAATGACATATTATTTCCTCTTTTTTTCTTATATTTCAGTTTTATTAATCAGTCACTTCGTAATATTTAATTGCAAAGTCGTTTTCTTGTTTGCCATGTTCTTCCATCAAGACACTTAATATAAATGATCTTGCGTCTTTTTCAGCCTCTTCTTTTGAGTTAAATTCAAGGTCACCTTGTGTGCCAACAATAAAATCATCTAACAAAATATCATAGAGCCATACTGCCTTGCCTTTTTCCATTCGGTCTTTCTCCTTTAAATGCTACTACAATGTATTTATGGGTAAAGTACACGACAGCCAGTCGTGTCTATATCCATCTTGTTGCTAAAGCTGTTAGAATAGAGAGTGCAATGGGCTGACGGCCAAAATGCTGGACTTTTCGTCCGTAAATTAGTCTGTCTGCCGGCCTCTCATTCGCAGCCGTTCGTTTTATGCAGGTTGAACTGCTGGTTACCAGTACGTCCGTGTCACACCACAGTAGATAGAATCGGCAATGAGTAAAGGTTGGGTTCCCATTACAAATCTAAATAAGGAGTTGGATCTATGATAATATGGCTTTCCATATCTATGCCAATCTTTCGGTGTTCCTCCGGTAATTATAACTTTGTCTCCAATTTTCATTTTTCTTTCCTCTACTGTCAATTTTAGTCTTCTATTCTTATTCCATCTGCTTCTAATAACTGTTTACATTCATTTAAGATTGATAGCCAATCTGGTTTTATATTTTCCGGATAATTATATAAATAAGAATACTTCTTTGATAACGGATACCATGAGAAATTGTATTTCATATCGCCAAAGAGTTGTTTATAATTTTCTCTTAAGATGCTTTTCAATCTAATTTCTTCATCCATACGCTTATAGAAACATTCTTCATTTTTTCCCTTTGCTCTTTTTATATGTTCTACAATTTGATATCGTTTATGGTACTCATCATCATTATCAACCAGTTCTCCATCTATCCATTGATATCCATTTCCTATTACACAAAACAGATGATCCAAACAATGCTTCCTGGTAGGAAACAAATCAGGATAAAAGTCCATCATGAATTGTAATTCATCTTCTGCTCTCATTTCTTCTCCTTTTCACTTTTATTATATCTATATAATGTGATTATGAATGAACATATAATAAAAAGCCAACTGAGTTGGCTTTTTAAAGTGTTTTTTGTCCGAGTTATTTTTCCTATGGTTACTCCAGTAATAATGCTGTATCATATACCGTGTAGTCACAGCGGTATACAATCAATATCTTTCCACCAGAAAAGCTGTAGTCTTTGGAATATCAACTGAAAAGACTGACACACTATCTCCCACATATGTAGCCAAAGGCTTACCATTCTTGCTTATTAGCAATATAAAAGAGTTTAATCCACTACTTCTAATATTCCACATCTTCACTGCTTAATCGCCTTTCCAGTTTATTGTACAAATAACTTATGCCTAAACATATTATTCCGCCAACAATCATAGCAATTACTTTCACGATTGGATTATTACCAGTTGTATCTACCAAAATCATCTTAAGAACACTCAGCATTAATACAGTGAGGCCATATAACCTTACGCCTTTCCTTTTGATGCGGAATCCTATAAGAATGAATCCGGAAGATATGCCCATTAAAATAAGGGTTAAGAGGATTGTATAATCCCAAATCATGGTATTATGAATTAAAACCATGATATTCATAGTGATAAAAAGTGAATATAATATATCGATACTTTTGCGGCTATTCTTCCATATATCGGATAAGTAAACTGCATGGCAAGCATTTAATATAATCACAATCGCAAGGATACTACTTAAAACCAAATTCATCCTTGTTATATATAAAACCCAAAAGTTAATGGCTAAAAGCCATGAAATAATATTTAATACTACATTACTTCTATCTGTATACCTATTTTTTCCCAAAATTGATAAGATAATAAAAATTAAAAGCTGTACAACTGCAGAAATACCCAGATACAAATCTACATTACCATTAATATTTCCAAGCCCTATTCCTACACATCCAATATTAAACAAAAAACAACAAGTAGTTCCAATAATTCCTATGTAAGAATCCCTCTTTTTATAAAACAAGAAAAAGCTTAGCAAGTTAGACACTAATAACAAACTGGCTGTTATATAAAACTTTTCCATGTTGGTATAATCGGTAAGTAGGCTGAAAAATAATATGGAAAAGCTGCATAATATGCTTGTAATAAAATGTAAAATATCCAGGCGTTCCTCTATGCAATTATATAGAATTAATATACCAATTGCTAAAATGCTTAGGCCAGAAAATGTTAAATCAAAATGGAATGATAGGAAAATACTTGATAAAGCAATTCCCGGATATGCGAAATATATCATAATATTTCTTCCAGAATTACCCTTTAACATTAATAATAAAAAAATTATGGTCTCCACATATCTAAGTGTTGGGTAGTTGTTTCCATCCAATAACATACAGGGAATCCACAGCGCAGAGATGGCACTTAATATAATAGCTCCTTTATCGGTTGTTTCAGAAAAAAGAATTTGTTCCTTTTTGTAAGCAAATAAAAATACAGAACCTAATAATATACATTCGAACAACCACCGATATCCTGCGGTTGCTTCTATTCCAGAAAAACCACTTAATAAAAGCGCATTTAAAACTAAAAAGTATGTGCCAAACATAAAATTTCCATGACCAGTTTGCTTTTCATACATTATAACGATAAACCAATAAATTCCGATAGTGACTAAAACCGAAATAATACTTTCAATTGTAACATCCATTTGATATTGAATAACAAATGATGTAATCACAACTCCAACTTCTACAATGTGATAGTAAATTCCTTTTTGATATGATTTACTTAATATGAATCCAGCTATAGTCCACGCAATTATTAACAATGTCGTTACGAAAAAAGGAATTAAACACCATGTTATGCTCATTAACAAAATATCTATATAACAAATGCTTAGTCCTAATGCATACATAACATATCTAAAAGTGGCCATTCGTTCCTTTTTCCCGAATAAGTATCCCGTGCCAAAGGCTCCCGCTGCCATAGCTAAAACAATAAATACCTTAAACCAGTCAGACAGAAAATTCCACGCCATAAAGGCCATAACGCAAATTCCTGCCATGATTAATAACGTCGCTGCAATTGGTAATGCATATTTTCCTATATTAGCTTCTGACAGTTTTCTTTCTTTTAGTTTTCTTTCTTTTAGTTTATTTTCTTTTAGCTCTGGTTTGCCTGCGACACATATAGATTCATCCTGACTTGTTTGCTTTAACTTTTCTTTTTTCATATCCACTTCAAATAGTTTATTCTTAGTTGCCATATTTTCTCCTTGTCTTCTGTTTTTAATAGTATGTATATTTTTTTCATATAAATAACAAAGAAGAAACCTATATATATATATGATTTGTATTTTCTTATAATTTAAAAAATCTGCTACACATGGTAGCAGGTTGGATTATTCAATACGTCAGTCAGATACTCGACCACATCAGAGTGACCATTTTGAGAAGCCTTATGTAAGGCAGCAGCATCCTCGGCATATATATTAGCACCTTGTTCAACCAGGTACTTGACAACTTCTAAATAACCATTCCTAGATGCTTGTCGAAGAGCAAGGTCATCCCTTACATGTATATCAGCACCTTGTTTCAGAAGGTATTTAACAATATCTAAGCGGCCATTTTGGCAGGCATATATAAGAGCATAATCTTCATCTACATGAACGTCAGCTCCAATGCTGAAAAAATATTTAAGCACCTCCAAATTTCCACGACCCGAGGCAATCCAAATAGCACATCCATCATCAGCATTAATGTTTGCTCCTTGGCTGATAAGATACTTAACTATATCCCATTTACCATTCCAAGCAGCTGCAAAAAGAACACGATCATTAAGCGTATGTATATTGGCACCTTGTTCAACCAAGTACTTAACCACTTCAAAATGGCCTTTTTCACAAGCACCATAAAGAGCATAATCACCACTGGCATGTATATCAGCATTATGTTCAATCAGATATTTGACTATCTCAAAATAACCATTTTGGGAAGCGCAATAAAGAGCATATCCATCATATGTATTTACCTCAGCACCACGTTCAACAAAGTATTTGACTATATCTAAGTAGCCTTTTTCTGAAGCAACACAAACAACGTAGTCATCATGTGCATGTATATTGGCACCTTGTTCAATTAGATATTTAACTACTTCAATATGGCCGAACTGGGCAGCTAAACACAGAGCCGTATCATCAAGTGCATGTATATCCGCACCGTTTTCTACAAGAAATCTGACTGCATCTAATTGACCACCACAAGAAGCATATCGCAGTGCCCGCTCATCCTTGGCATGTATATTAGAACCTTGTTCAATCAAATATTTGACTATTTCTAAATGTCCATCTTCGGAAGCAATATAAATAGCATATTCCTCACCGGCACGCAAATCTACGCCTTGCTCTTTAAGCCATTGAAAGGTTTCGATGGTCCATAAATCCCGGATGTTACTCAATACAATTTGATGGGATTTATATTCTTTCCAACTTACTTTCATCGAAACTGATTCATCAGGAATACTTACTTCCGCAATTTTAGTTCCACAGCCAGAATAGGCTAATATATTTTTTTCATCTGCATAGAACAGACCTCCTCCGTAATCAGTATTAGGGTCAAATTCATTACAATCCGTATTCAGTCCCTCCTGGTATTGGAAACCCAGATTTTTTAAATCTTCATTTAATATTTTGTAAAACATATTATTTCTCCTCTCTCCTGGAACTATTTAACAGCTATATGTCTTTTTAATGGAATAACAAAGAAGGATTATGTCTTTAGCATGGAATTTAATGAAAGAAATGTCTTTCCTGTCATTACTAAGCCATCCACAGTTTTATATATTCCATAACTACTTCGGCCAGATTATTTATATCATCTTCATTTGGTATTACTGCCCACTCATATAAATTAGAGTCAGTCCTTTTCTTTAAATATTTAGTTGAAACAAAGACAGATTCAAATGGAACTATCACACAGTCAATCAGGCCATGCGATTTGTCGATAACCGTGATTGTTAGATTCTGAATGCATTCACCATAATTAAATGTCTTTTCGCTTATTAATTCTAATTTCACTCTTTTTCCATTGTTTAAACCAGCATACAGAACATTACCAATATAGTGCCAGCTTACACTAGCCTTTCCTTTTAAAGGCTCCTCAATCAAGTAACTTAAAATTTTATCCATATAAATTTCCTCCGTTCCTCATAATACTGGTAGTATGTGATAAATTTATAAATGGTAAAATATTTTAGATAATCCTTAATTAAATCAAGGAAATCATATCGAGTTTGAAAATTTCATGATTTTATAAGGAACACTCCTTGTTTATGTAATCATTAACATTAGTGCATTATATACTCCTTATTGATTAAACAAAAAGAGACTGCTTATGCAGTCTCTTTGGATAGTTCCTTCTTTACTTTTTCAAAAAGTGTATACTCATGAATTGCGTGATTAATCAATTCAATTGCTTTGATAGCCACTTTAGCATTTAGGATTGATGTAAGTTCATAATTTTCATTGTTAAATGCTAACTTCTGATGATGTGGTTCATAAGTACCACACTCATGGTATTCCATTCCTGCCACAAAAATTGAAAAGTATCGACCACGATCAGCCTCATGATCATCTGTATATTCCCTTTGTTCATATACAAAATACAATACGTTTTCAATCCATTGTTTGTCGAAATCATAGAAGGTATGGGAATCAATTGTCTTTCCAGTCAAATCAAACGCCCATATGACCTGATATTCCGTTGTGTTGACACGCGTGTTTACTTTGTACCCAAGTGATTCTGACTTTGTTACTCGTTTATACATACTTTCTTCTCTTAAAATAGGATCTGTTTTTTCGATTTTTAAACATTCATTGATGCTGCAAATATCATGCAATGCTAAAATGTTGACATGACTGCGGAGCACATTTACGAATCTCAATATCTCATTTTCACATCGTTCAATATTTTTCCTTATTTCCTCACATTTAATTTCACTCTGTTTAATTAATTCCTTCATCTTTTTCCTCCTGGTCAATTATCACATACATCCACTGCTTTTTCTCCATCAATACATGCAAAACAATGACTACAACTACCTCCATTGATTTTGTTGTCATTACATCCTCTACATATACAATAAACTTCATCGTTTGTACAGAACGGCATACATATATCCTTAAGAGTATTTTTTATCTCTTTCGGTATATCTTCTCTTACCGGATTTCCGAATAGGTAATCGGCCTGTGTTTTTGTGATTACAATGACCCGATCGTCATATGCATACCAACCGCTTTTAATAAGCTCATCTAAATCTTCTTGGGTAATTATATCTCCATTATATATAATTACTCTTTCCTCTTCTGTTCCATTGATTGGCTCATCATCCGAGTCGCACATTCTTGTCGTAAAATCTATTCGCTTTATATTTACTTCCATATATAACTCCTCTCTTTTTGTCATAGTTGATAATAATATGGTATCTTTAGATAAAAAATAAAGAGGCATACGCCTCTTTTAATCAATAGCTGCAGCTAAAATCTTACCAATACTATCATGGATGACTAAGTCAGCCCACTTATCCCGATTGGTTGTCTCCCGGTTTATGACAATGAGATTATCACCACTAAAATAATCAACAAGTGATGCTGCAGGATACACTGACAGGGAAGTTCCTGCAATAATAAGTGTATCTGCTTTTAAAATAGTTGCCATCGAATTATCCCACGCTTCAGCAGGTAAGGATTCTCCGTATAGTGTCACATCTGGCCGCACTGGACGCCCACAGATTTTGCATACTGGGATTTTGTCCTGACTGTCAAATATATAATTCACATCATATTCGGCTTTACATTTGACACAGTAATTTTTCATTGTCGTTCCATGGATTTCATATACATTTTTGCTACCAGCTTTTTGATGCAGCCCATCTATATTCTGCGTGACAATTGCACTCAGTTTTCCCATTGCCTCTAATTTTGCTAATTTAATATGGGCATCATTTGGTTTAATGTTTCTTGTATCCATTTTTTGGCGATAGAATTCGTAGAATACTTTGGGATTATGATATAGGCATTCCTTGCTGAGCAAGTATTCTGGTTCATATTCCTCAAACTGTACATCATGCTGGTTATATAGTCCATCCTTACTTCTAAAATCTGGAATACCAGATTCAGTTGATACGCCTGCACCTCCGAAAAAAACAATTCTATTTGAATGTTCAATGATTTCTCTTAACTTTTCTATATGTTCCATTTCTTGTCTCCTTTTTTATTTTAATATAGTATGGTTGAAATTCCTGGATAATAGAGATATAATATCCTAGGACTGGAGGAGATTTATTTGATGACATTGAAAGATTGCAACTATTTACAGCATTTGGACTCGATTGAATCATTTGTGGAAAGTAGGTCAGCTGGTATCATTAATATAGATACAGATGAGATTCAATTGTCAATACAGCTAAATGGATTCTCTGAACTAATTGTGAATGTCAAGACATGTACGATTCACTACCTTAAACGGTTATTAAACTTTTTAATTCCTGTTTGCAAAACGAACTACATCCGCACGATATGCATCCGCACATCATCAGAGACCATTCATAATTATTGTCTTTCTAACCATTTTCAGGAAAACCGGTTTAAAAAAATCAAATTAGATAATGAGGTACTTGCCGATTATATAATACCCATAATGACAATATCAACAATCGTAATGTGATGTAGGAAAGACCGCTAACGCGGTCTTTTATAATCTGCTTCTTTTCCAAACATTTTTCATTTTATATTCAGGTGTGTATGTAATATCAATGGCATCTGGTATCTGCAGCGTATACGCTTCTGCTTCTTCTTGCGAATCGAATTCAATCTCAGCATAAATGAATGAATCTTTAATTAATAACGTCTCTCCCAGATCAACAACCGATACTTCCAGAACTTTCTTTAGACCTATATCATAACGATAGTACTGTTTCTCTATTGGTCTTTTCCCTATGATTTCTTTCAATTGGTTGTATTCGTCAATCGTTATGTTTTTCTTCATTTCTTTTCGCTCCAGATCTCCTGGACCCTTCACATCAATTGTACAAAGAATTGAACCATCTGCTTCAACTTTTCGAATTCTGATATCAGTGTCACCAGAAAAGTATAATTGTTCAACCCTTCCTGCCGATAAAAGACATAAATCCTCCGGTACTTTTGTGAGTAGCCATTTTCTTTCAATTTCAATACCATTACTATTTCCACGATGCAATTTTAGATAATCCTCAATCCGTTTACGATAATCATGATATGGTAACTTCGGCAATACTTCTCGCTCAAATTTTAAATCATCCATATTGACTATCTCTTTAAAATCCAACCCGGTCTCATCCATTGTATAGAAATGAATGGGTTTATTATGTTTCATTGCTAACTCAATCTCTGTAACGATTCCATCTGCGATAATACCAAATATCCAAAGTTCATCTGCAGTCAGCAATAATTCACAACTTCCTTTTCTTACAAAATCACGTTCAATCGCATCTCCCATGTAATATCCAAATAACATGTATGGATTTAATGGGACCCTATGTTCTTTTAAAACAAAATTACTGATTGCGTCTTTTAAATAGAAATTGTGTTTCGACATCCCAGTAAAAACGGTTGGCATTCTTTTTTCCTTACTCATAATTCAATCGCTTCCTTCCTAATTTTCTTCTTTTTCTTTATAGTCACAATTTTGGCACTGCCATTCCCAACCCGCAAATAATCCATCAGCATCATCATGGTCGATTAATATCATATCTTTCCCACAGATAGGGCATGTTTTATACATTATATCATTTTCCTCCATTCTATTCTTTTATACCACAAATCATGGTATTACTACTCATCCTGTTTCTGTATATCAATATTGTTGGTAATAATTTGATATACACTATAGGGAACCATTGTCCTTATCTCATCATAATCTCCTTTATCCATTGCCTCCCTGACCTTGGTTGAACTGATCTGTTGTGTTGAATCATCAGATTCATCGCAGATGATGAAGGATTCGTTGTGTGACTTAAGAAATGCACTGTCTTGAATAAGCTGTTGGATATCATCATTATTCCTTTGGATGACGATAAACTTATTTTCCCTTAATAACTCTTCACTGTTATACCATCTTGGTATCTCATCCAGCTTGTCTGATCCTATTGCAAAATATACACGCTGAGTCTGATATTTGTTTTTGATATAATTCAATGTATCATATGACGTTCCTGACACATTGCCATCCAACTCACATCTTTCAATCTTTAGCCACTCATTCTCCAAGCTTTCTAACGCCTGCATCCGTATATCATCACTTAAAATATCACTATTCTGATATTTCTTCCATTCCACCATATATGATATCTTTGCCGGAACAAATAGAACATAGTTCGCGTTAATCTGCTTCCTGGTTATTTCAGCCAACATCATGTGTGCGTTTGTCGGAGGGTTAAAGCTGCCTCCAATAATAACGATTGTTCTTTCCATTTCTACTCCTTTTCAACATTGCCAGAATTAGTACACTCACATTTAACATAAGCAATAGAGTCTCCATCTATAAGCACAAAATCATCGTCATCCATTGATGATAATATAGTATTACATTCCATTGCATATTTAATTTTGTTTTTCATTTCTGCTATATATTCTTTTATTTGTTCCTCTGTAGCATCATCAATTAATTCTATTATTTGGACTTTTTCAATGTTACAATTTTTTAATGTGAATGTTATTTTTAAAATTTTCTTATTATTGCTATTCATGATGTAATCCTTTCTTTATAATATAAAATTTGTATCAAATATACCTGGTATTCTTTTTATTCTTGGTTTAGGTAAGAATCATCTTCTATTTTCCTTTTTATCATTTCCAGTTCTTTTATGATGGCACTACACTGGTTATGTACCATTCCGTCGTGGCCACACATTAATAAGCGGTTCGACTGATAAGCGACTTCACTTTCCAGGAATTTTAGCACCTTATCTTTATCCACTCATATTCTCCCTTCATTCATTTAATAATATTATGTATTGTATTTTGTATTGGTAATATATAAAATAAAAAATATCATAAATATAGATACTCAATTGACAATGCTAATATTCTCAAATGATTTCTATTGATGTTTGTAGTAAGGATAAAACGGAGTAGGAATATTATTTTTAAATTTAAATCTCGATTTGAAGAGCATGAAATAATACCAAAATCAAGAAAATGTTTAGTAGAAAAATCTTACCTGAAGTATTTACATTAAATGACTGTTTATATTCATTTGTGTTCGATGTTTTTATTCATGAATTAAAAACACAAATAATGAAAAAAGCTAATTGT
>OHKT01000295.1_pt1 | contig 20797 bp, 31 predicted proteins | sample 1568871 | NCBI WGS metagenome assembly OHKT01 (sample SAMEA3879558, study PRJEB24766) | human gut metagenome | biome: human-associated habitat; feature: feces | place: USA | collected 1985/1987
CTGATGATAGTTGTAGATATTATGGTTTGTTTTTATTTGATTGACAACTAAAATATATAAAAGCGGCTAACTCATATCTAAAGATACGAGAATGCGCTGCTAAATTCATTCAATTAATAAATCTCTTAACTGTTCGTGTTCTCTTTTACAAAGCATACACTCATTCCACAGGTCCTCACTTAAAATATCATTTAAGTGTTCGATTGCTTCGTTTAAGTTCATTTTTATTCCTCCTGCTTTGATTTTATAAAGACAGTATGTTATACAAAACCAAAGCATAAGAAGACTATGACTTTAAAACAATGATAATCCAATTATTTATTGATTTGACAAATAAAAAAGACCATTCTTATGTGGTCTTCTTGATTTTATGTTTCTTATTTTTGCAGCCAACAAAGTGACTGGGATTTTAATCAAAATGTGTTTTTTAGTTTCACTATATTATTTCCACAGCACATTATAAATGAATCCTCATCACTTGCTGACATCATCTGTACCTCGCTAATGTTTAGCAGGTCTTTAAGTTCAGTTATTTCTTCCTGATTTGGGTTAAATATTGCTATTACATTGCTATTACTCAGCAACAGGTTTATTTTTATTAAATCTAATGTATCTGTTTTTTTTAGAGAATTTAATATATCTGAAGTCTTGACACATAATGTTGGAATTCCATATAGCATTCTTGCACGTTTATAAAAGCCTGACAGATGGTCCATACCACGACAAGTCTCATATAACAATTCTATAGAGTCAAGGTATATCCAGGTATACTTGTGAACATGGCTATTAATTATCATTTGGTTATATATCTTCTCAAACAGTATAATATGCGCCAATGTTTTATTTTTCCCTGACAATTTACTTATATTATAAATTGTTAATCTATTGTTTTTATAATTCGATTGTTCCTCTGTAGAAAGAACTGGATATAAATTCAGTCCGCAATCTAATATGTTAGCAAGGTGTTCTATTTCCTTATTGTCTGTCTTTCTTAATGTTTCTAGCAAACTGTTCAATGTTGGAATTCGATTTTTTGTTTTTTCATTTGAATAATCATTTACTTTTTCTATTATTATTGATTCATTGAGATATGGCCATAATAAGGAGTTCTGTATAGCTGTTAATCTTTCATCATTTAAAATATCAAAGATACTACATATAAATTCTTTTTTTCCTGAGGTAAAATCAATACAGCAATCATAACTTTCATAATTAACTAACTGATCACTAAATACTTTATCTTCCTGGCCTATGGTTATATAATTCCCACTATACCTTTTTGCAAAGTCTAAATAATATCCTTCTGTGTCAATAACAATAATATCATCATCTGTAGATAACAGTACTTGTTCCATTTCATTGATACAATATGATACCGTCTTAATTTTTGAATCACTTAAAACCATAGCATTGGGAGAACAAAGTCTTTTTCTGTCTATCCGAAATAAATTGCCTTTTTTGTCTCGGCCATAAATAAAATCATTAGCTAATGATTTTATATCACACATTTTATAGTTGTTATTCATTTTTCTTTTCCTTTCTTTTTACACAATTACTAATATTATGTTAGAAAACTTATATGGAGATGATGCTAACAGAATTGCATTTTCTATAATTATCCAGATTTGTTTATCTACATATTATTTTTGATTAAAGACATTTGGAGTATAGTTCTTTGTCATCCTTTCATACCAAAGGATACACCACTTGGTGAAAAAACAATTATTAGTTCACCAGGTATGTGGTGAACTCAGTTGGTACTAGGAGGTACACATATGATTAAGAGAGAGATTTTCGTTGCAACTATTATGGCTTTCCCTGCAGAATTTGCAAAGTTTGCTCATGCTTATGGTTCTTATTGTGGAGAACTTAAGAAAGCACACAAAAGAATTCCGGATAGTGTAATCCGAAGTGGAGAAATGATTGAAGAAGCTGATTACAATCCAGCTGTCAGACGTATGACAAACTGGGCTGCTGATGAACTCTTTAATTTAAACAAACTCTGCAAAGCCACAAGGACAATTGGCTTTATTGACAGAAAAGTTGAAAAAAACGAAAAGGAAGATCTTATCAATGAGGCATTTGAGATTGTTACAAGTCTCCAGGTGAAAAATGCCTAAATAAAAGGACTGCTTCGGCAGTCCTTTTACTTATCCTTTAAAGCTGTTTGCTTTATTTTCGGCAATTACAGCCTCTTTATGAATTTCAACAGAGTCATGTAATTCTTTCATACCCTGAATGACTTCCATTACATCCGCTTCTGTTATAGGTTTCCCGTTTTTCTGTTTCATATCAAATTTCTTTACGATTGATTCATACTTTTGATCTTCTATCTCTGATTCTTTGTAAAGTTTTTCTGCTTTCTCTTTAAAGAAATCTTCTGGTTTTACAATTTTATTCATATTTTCACCTCTATTATTTGTTTCTGTTTTATATATATTATAGGTGTAAACAATCTGATTGTAAACCAAATGCAAGTAATTGTAGAACATAAGTATTCTTACAATGCTGAAAAGGATTAATTCATTCTTTGAAATTCGTCTTAGCACTATCTAGAAACACTTTCACCTGTCTAGGAGGGATATGGTATAGCAAGTTATACCATTTTTCTAAAAGAGGGAAGGAACATATGATAACCTATGAAGTCCTTCCCACACACGTGGGAGTAATTATAGATTCATTTTATATGGGTCATCCAATACTATATGTCTTTATGATAATTTTTCCAACAAAAAAGAGGCCTGATATAGCCTCTTTTAGATTTACAAAAACTTAGCAATCTCCGGAATTTTCCTTATCCAAAATTCCTTGAAAGCGTTTTCTGCCAATGGACTCATCCCATATTTCTTTTTGTACAAGTTACAAATAGCATTCCACTTTTGATTGGTCTCTCTGATGATCGCACAAAAAGATTCATTTCTTCTTGCGTTTCTTTGCTTTTGAATCACGCTGACTTCATCACAAAGTGCAATTAGCAGCTCGATTGTATATTTTAAGTCTGCTCCATCATTTAATACTAGCTCATCATATTTTTCGAAATACTCTTTTGCCTTCATACTATAATCTCCTTTTAATCTTTCCACGCATCTTTATTTACAATGATTCCAGTGACTATACCTAATGCAAAGTAAATAATAGACAGAACTCTTTTATCGATTGTTCCATCGAAAAAAATATGATTAATTACAGTCATTCCAATCGAAAGAACTACACCTGCAATAAATATTAATGCAAGCTTTACAATAATCTTTACAAAGTTCTTTTGCATACTAAATCCTCCATATATTCTTGATGAACATAGTATGCATTTTATTTTTGTGGCAAAACAAAAAACTGTTAAGTCATACCATAATATTAACAAACATAATTTTAATCAAAGTGAGGTATGAATAGTGAGAAAAGGATTAGGGTGGATTGTTTTTATAGGAGGCATTATTTTAGCATTTTATATTGGTGTATGGGTCTATACTGTGTCAAATCTACACCTGTGTATCGGAGTACTACTTGGCTGTAGTGAAACATTTGATATAGAAGCGGTATTCGGTGCGAAAATAGGAATTACAATTATAAAATTTATATCTGCTTCTTATGTAGGGTGTAGTATATTTTATGTAATTGGACGTATTGCCGCTTCTATTTATAGTTAATGATATTCTTATACATCTGTAAACCTAATTTTAACAAAAAAGAGAGCTTATGCTCTCTTTTAATCTGTTTTTATGCAAATTTAATTTCATCCACTTCCTTAAACAATATATTTAACTTCTCGTATATTTCCTCTGGATAATTGTATATGTTTTTTAGTAATTGTTTTTCCTCTTTATTTCTATAGAGATATAGATTAGCAAACTGTGTATCCTTAAATTTTATCAGATACTGGATTACTTTATCAATCATCTTTGCGGATTGTTCTGAATTGCTATATACTCCATCAGGGAAGATAAATCGTTTCAAGTAGGCGTCACCTACTCCGTCTACCTTCAGGAAATAGTAATTACTATAATCCAACCTAAATGTCATCTTATTGTCTTCCAAAAAATCACAGAATTCATCCATTGTGTGAAAGGTTTGCCCATTGTAATTGCTACTGAATCCATTAATAGTTTCTCTGAATTTCTTTGCCCTTAGGGCCATGCATTTATAATATATAAGCTTTCCATCAGACTTATGTATAAATTCATCATCATCACGATACTCAAAAGACAATGACAGCTTACACCCGTTTTTCAGTGTAGTCATGAACTTAGCTTCTTTTATCGTTGATTCTTTAATCTCATTTATAACAACTTCCCACCCAAACTGTTTGGCAGCTTTCAATATATTATTGAATTTTTCTTTATCTGTCATAAATATCTCTCCTACTTATTTGCTTACTAATTTTTCTTTAGGATGCTATAATAGTTCATTTTTAGGATCATTCACTATTATATTCTCTTGTTCTAATTTTTCTTGCATATTATTCTGAATGAAAAAGCTCATTCCATTACTAAACAATCGATTTAGTTTGCATCCTGATTGAATGGTATATTTTTTTAAAAAGTCTTCTTCCTTTTTTATATTGCTCTCGATAGCTTCAAAACCATATTCCTTTAATGATGTATAAGGTTCATCCCTGGATACGATAATTCGCTTAAGTCCTTCCCGGTTATGACAGACATAAATATAATTATTTTTATATAACCATTTAAGGAATGATTTTAACCGCTCATTCTCCTGTTCTTTCAGGACTTCCTGGTATACTTCATCAATAATCCAGTCATCATTCAGTACATTTACTACTTCTCCAACCGGAATAGGCTCTTTTGTATAGGTTCGTTTTGCTTCTACTCCAATTGCGTTTTTACACATCTCTTCATACTCAATCCTTCTTTGGTACCCATCCTCAATATTTTCAAAATCTAAAATATTGATTCCGGAAATATTTGTATAATATCCAATCAGCTGGCCTCTACGAATAGCGGCATATACAGTAAATGTTTCTTCACACTCTGGACATACCTGTTCAAACTCATAAAAATAATTAAGGTTTCCTTTATCGATATAATCTCCAACTTTAAAATCCTGCATCAAGCATTCATAGTTTTTTGTCTGTTCATATAATTTTACCTCACTCCCACAATTCGGACATTGAGTTGTTCCTAAAAATGTATCAAACATTCCCATTTATAACTTTTTCCTTTCATTAGATTATATAAGGAGGCTAAATTTAAGTGTGCGATGCTTCTTAAATTTAATATATACTCTCCTATTTTCATTATTGCAAATAGTATGGATTGTTTTTCATATATTTAAATAGTAAGAATCACAACACATATGCCATATCAAAAAAGAGCAACTGCTCTTCTAAACTTTAAGATTCTTTAAAATATTCATACAGCAGCTTATTTGGTATTACTTTTATCTTCTTCCAATTACCATATCTCCTATCGAAAATTTCATAAGCTTGACTATAGTACGCATCCTTCCAAGGTTTTTGATTGTGGATAATGGAAAGAAGGGCTGTTGCTGAATAGTCCTGTAATTCATTTAACAATTCTGATATTATTTTTCGATCATCGCTAAGGATAAACTGGCTGTATTCCCTATCTTTATCTATCAGATTATACGGGATTGAACCTCCACCATAAATCCTATATTTCCGATATACGTCATAAATAACCGGTCCAAAATCCCATGCCTCAATATTATCTACAAATAATGGCCTCCCAGTTATAACAAGATGATTGGCCTGTAAAAAATACAAAACTTTCTGGAGTTTTAGGTTACTGATATTTATATCTCTCTCAAATGAGTAATATCCCAATACATAATCCGCAATTTCTAATGCATTATACATAATATCTCCTTAACCTATGATTTCAGTAGAAGAAGTAATACGTATCTTCTTTCCAATTAACTTTTTCCATGAACCTATATTTGTATGAGCTGATATTTGATAAACCTCTCCATCACATACTTCTCTTCCTGTTTGTAAGTTTTTCAGCCTGCAACATGAATAATCATCATATTCTGGTGGTAATACTTCATACTCAACGATATTTGGTTTATCATAAATATCTGGTGTCTCATCCTCTATATGTTTTTTCATATGTTCTCTGTATAATCTTTCACCATGCTCGCCAGAAAATTTGGCTCCACATTTTTCACAATAATATCCCATATATGTTTCTCCTTCTTTTATTTTATAAAATTAGTATGCAGAAAAAATAACAACAAAGCAGTGTGTCTTATTGATTACTATACATTTCACTAAAAAAGAGCAAATTGCTCTTTTCATCTATTATGAAGCTTTGGTAGTTTTTTCTATATACCGCATCTTTTTAAACTTATTTTCCCTTTTGCTTTTATCTTTACTTCGCTCATCATCTTACTCCTATTAACTTTATTACTGTAGTTAATATGGAGTGATAAAAACAATAAATCAAAAAAGAGGCTGCTGTATTTTAGCAACCTCTTCTTAAAAGCGATTCAATCTAGTCCTTTACTTCCGAAAATGATTTTATTAAATCAATAGGAAGTTCCGTTATCGCAGCTATTTCCTCTATACTTAATTTCCCAATTTTCAACATACGAACTGCATTTTTTACGTTTGCTTCATAAGTAGCTTTATAAGCAGCTTCATTTCTCATTTCTTCCATCGCCTTACACATAATCGAAATTCCCTCCTCATCTCTTTTAAAATATTTTACTCGTTCGGCCAATATTGGATATTTCATATCATTAGGATCATTACACGAAAAATCATGCATCAATATTCCTAGAGGTGTATCATCTATATAGCTAGCATTTACATATATTATATGCATTCCATCGTTGAAATATTTTCCTGTTTCTGAAATCATCCGATCAATGTGGTAAATCGGAAGATTATCTCCTATCACGTCGTTTTCAGTGATAAAAACAACATAGGTTTCTGGTAATAAAGAGAAATCATCTCCTGCTATCAGTGTATTGGCATCGATTATACTACTATTATATCTGACACGTCTTGCTCCGGCACCTTTATCCGATCTTTGAATTTCTATGTTGTAAATTCTGCCAGAGGCATCCAGGGCATAAATATCCAATCGCACGGATCGTCCTTGAAGATTCTTAATTGCATATTGAGTATTGACTTGCTGTACCTTTAAATCATCTTTATTTAAAATAATATGTAGTACAAATTCTGTACATTCAATATTATTTTCGAAACATTTACTCATGAAATCATCATCTAATAGCCTAAAATTTTGGATATATTGCATATCCTTTTCTCGTCTCTTAGATTGTATATTCTTTTTAGTAGTGTTCATCGTATTACCAGTCTTTCTACAATTATAATCTCTCTTACGTCACTTTAATTCTATCACAATTTATACCTGCTTGCAAGTTCTCCAAAGCCGCTGTTTTTGGCTGTTTTTGGCTCAGTGAAGATAAATTAACAATACTTACAAAGGAAAATAATATCAATATTCACTATCTGTTATCATAGAATATCTGGTTATTATATGAGTAGTCCAATGTCTCGATTTTATCATTTTTTTACTGTGAAGACTATGTAATATAATATGCATCCATATCATAGTCCTTCTTGATGCCATTTTCATCCTGGTAGGCTTTTGTATCCATTCCTGTTGTCGCGAATACCTGGTCGGGAAATTTTACACTTAGTTCCACTAACAGCGGTGGAACGATTTGGTTCAGCACAGGTAACGCGTGGGACTTCTTATTCTGACGTTTGCTCCTAATTAAACAGGCTATTATTATGATATGTTATATTTAATCTTCTTAAAATACTTTTTAAATCCTTTTCGGCTGTTTTTAAATTAGCTTCTGATTTATCCTTAAGCTCAATATCCACACATGTGTTATAAAGTGTTGAATAGTTTTGTTTTATTGCTGGATTCAAACTGATTTCAATAGATTTTTGTTCTATATCTATCGTTTCAAATAAACTTATAAAGTTTTCAAATAATTCAGGAGATACAAAATTCAAGTTATATCTTATTCCGCCAATATTAGCCGCATTTTCAATGCAGCTTACTTGCTCAATAAAAATATTCGCTTCCTTTAAATAAAAATTAATCTTATTTATATCAAATTCCGTCTCTAATATTACCAAATAAATTTCTTTTTTCACATCACTTATATACTTGTATTCTTTAAAACAATCTTTAATTATTCTATTATACTCTGCTCTGTAATCATTAAGTTCATCATTTTTATATGGTAGTACTAATTTCTTTTCCATATTATTTATTGGCATTTTTGAATATATAATTACTAATTTCGCTTCTAAATTTTTTATATAATACAACAATTTAGAATAGATTAGCTTTATATAATCTTGTTCTTCTAACGATATCTCTCTATAGTTTATATCATGAATCTTATATATTAAATTACCATTTTGAATATCTGACTTTTTCATTATATTTATTTCGCTTTCTTATTTAAAATTTTAGGCTTAAGTTAATTATAATATTATTATTGGAAAAGCTTCTTTTTGTGTATGCACAATACCCATTTCCTGCATACCTATATCAAAGCCTTGTTTTCTCATCTCCTTACTAATAGGTAACAACTGATCCAAGATGTTTCCAAATCCAAACTCTTCTATTATAATTTTTAACTGTATATGGGATTTATCTGCTTCTTTTAAGTAAGGGATAAACTCTCCTAACCATGTTACTTCGTATTTAGAAATGTATATAAAATCTGTTATCATATAAGTCCCATTGAACGTCCTCTCTCCAGGTATCTTATAACTATCCAGTAAGGTTATTAGAGCTTTAGCTCTATTCTTATCATATTCTCTATCGCATTTTTGAATTAATATCTTCCTATCATTACGATATTCCCACCATGAAGGAACTCCTGATGGAATTGTAAATGAATCTGTTGGAAAGCAGCCATCATATGAATATGCTTTTGATACTTGTTTATATATATAATTATTGATGCTCTGAGTTGACTTCAGTTCTTTATTTTCATATTCACTTTTCGGAAGTAAATTATATAAACTAATAAATCTCCCGTCCTGCTTGCCAAAATATATAATCTCCTGTTTTTCTGGCGTGAGTATATAGTGGTCAAAGCCAGAGGCCATATATGATAATAATGCAGCTGTATGCTGATACCCATTCATCCTTCCAAACAGATGTCTCGGTAACTGATGAATTGACAATACAAAGTCATCTATATTATTTCTATAGTCAGGGATTGATCGTTTCATTAACCACTCCGTCAATAAATAAGACTGCATCATTTTATCATATATCACATCAAGAAATGGCTTTAAACCTATTGGGAGCATATTCTTATTTAGCACCCAAAAATCAAGGACCTGTAATCCTTCTGGATATAATAATAAATCAATCTTAAGAACCTCTATATTTTTATACTTTAATAAGAATTTCATCTCTCACAGTCCTCAATGTTATGCACTGGCCATATCTTCTGCATGTTTGGTAACATACCATAACTATAATCTAATTCTTCACATGCTATTTCGTAACATGATTCATTTATCTCAAACTGTTCATAGGTCTCCTGCACAATTTGCCTAACCATATCTTTTTCTGGAATATTACAGGACTTAATATCAGCCATATTAAGTTGGTTTTTCCTATTTGCTGAAAAAGGTTTCATGTCATTCATATCTATACTATCGTTTTCTCTATTCCATCCAAGACATGAGCCCGAATCAAATATTGGTGCAAACTTAATAACCTGCAGAGAATCCGCTTCTCGAATAATTCCAAAGTTTTTTTCATGTCTATCTGTGTTGTGAAGAATATGATCAAAAATAATCATCCGGTCTATTTCTTCCTTCATTCCCATGTTCTTAAAAATATTGTATAGACTCACGCCTCCTGTATTTTTATTATCTTTTAGTAATTGCAGTGCATTTACAAATTCATGATTTATGTCCTTTATAAAACAGTCACATGCACAGGCTATTTCATTTCTACTCTCTAATTTAATAGGAGCATACAAAACATGCTCTATATTCATTAACTCAGCAACCTTTGATGCAACCACCTCATTTGCACTGAGCAAATTTCTTCCATTTGAATTTGCTCCTAAATCACCAAATTTTATTAATGTAGGTATGCCATCCAAACTCTCCCAAACTTTCTTAAGCGCACCGTCTGTTGTTAAATCTGGTAAATTATAATTGATTACCTTTATGTTTTTATTCCACATTAAATCAGCTAAATCTGAAGAAAAGCCGTTTGTATGATAGTTTACATCGTTCCATGAGAGCCGGTTTATTTCATCAGCTAACCAGTAGCAGTCAGTTAAGCTTACGGCCATACTCCTTATCTTAGCTTCTGAAATAGTACAGCCTAATGCCCTCTCAATTTGCTCAATATTTTGCCTCTCTCTTGGTATGCTTCGCATTTCGTTCCAACTTGATAACAGACGGCTGCTTAAAGCAGGGTATTCCGTTTTTGTTCCAACAGGCATATGTTCTACATTGATTATTTTACCAACAGAATGAATCATATTTCCAATCATGTTTATTTCTGCAACTGGGATATCTTTATGCATTAATAATTTTTTCAAAATCTTCCTCCTAGTATTTTAATATAATACTATTATGATATAAGTTTTTTATATAGTCGAAATACGCGTAAACAAAAAAAGAGCAAAATAAGTTTGCTCTTTTTGTTTTATCTTATTTATCTACTCATGTTATGACCATACCATCCAATTTCCCAACATGTCTAATGATGCTACGCTTGAAAGATTAAAATGTTTTGAATATGGATCCATGTCCATTGGTAATTCGTCTATCCGGATATACTGTCCATTCGGCCAAAAAATGATTTGAGTATCTATTTCGTCTAATCTATTTAGGCTTATATCCATTTTGTCTCGAAAATAGGTACTACTCTCTTTTAGTTCTTCTACTGTAATTAATTTCCCTTTATGTAGGTATTCAACATTTTTTAGTTCCTGATACCACTGACTATTGCTATTTATATAAGGACTCATATCCAGAACAATGGTTTTTGTGTTGAAAACAATCTCAATTTTATAATTATCTTTTATTTCGATTTCTTTTGCGACTTCCACATCTTCCTTCTCAAATGTGTTCTTCTTTATTTCTGGATTATCTTCAATATATAAGGTTTGATAACGATAGTAATTCGGTGGAAGGTCCATCAAATCGAATACGGGTCCATCGAAATATTCATCATTACCTTTACAAAGGAATATATCTGGTACCTGAAAATATGCATCTACAGACAATTCATTTGGCATCAAATTTGAAATGACTTTTCCATGTGAATCATAGTAGTTGATTGGCCATCTTTGAAAACTTTCAACCATAAATACATTTTTTTCATCTGTATAATAATCTTCCCAATATTCATTATCTCCCGTTTTAAAATGGAACATATTTAATGGCAGATAGGTCTTGCCGCCGTCAAACGAATATAGTTGAGGAAATAAGTGAATCAATGAAATATTCAGTGTTTCTAAGATGTTGTCCACATCCATTGGTTGAATCATTTTCTTTCCACATTCATATTCATATAACCGGTCTGGATTGATTTCCGTTTTATATGACACTTCAAAGAATGATAAATTTAACATATGCCTGATTACAAATAAGCTATTGATGATATCATTATTTTTTCCATACCATACAATTTTACCATCTATCGTTTCTGGTTGATACTTACTGCAATAAGTATCTTCATCATCCTTCATTTTCTCAAATAAAAGTTTCTCATCTATGGAATAGGCTATAATAAATTTCTTCATTATTGAAATAGGAACATTTCTTTCTCCAGACAAATATCTATTTAGGGCTCTGCGGCTACAACCAAGTGTATTTGAAAGCTGACGTTTTGATATCACCTCTAAACGTTTTTGTAATATTTCTATAAATAAACCCTTTGTAAAGTCATCAAAGAAATTATCTAACGTATTCTCTCTATGATTAATTTCCATTTTATATGTCCCTTCATTAGCTTCTCAATATTAACCCTATTTTATCTAACGTGGTATCTATAGTCAATTGTGCCGGGAATTAATTTTTCCAGTGTTTAACAATAGCTTTTTGTCGAAAGGAAAAAGAGCAAATAAATTTGCTCTTAGGTTTGTATTAATCCTTTTCGTCCATTTCCTTTCAACTAACAATTATTTTCTAGTAACACGGCACGATAATATAAACATTCGCTGGCATGTTCTTCATTTTCGTCATTAATTGGTTCATCATTAATTGCTTCCCATATGAGATTTACAATTTCGTCTTGTGTCTTGTTTTTTCTTAAATCTTCGATTGAATCACTTCTACTGAAAAAGGACTTAACCGATTAAGGTATGAGAATCAGGAAAAGGAAAATCATTAATTTTAAAAATAGAAAAGGATGGATTATTATGACAAGCTTTATTCATATTTTTTTGATTATTATTGTCTTAAAGATTTATAGCTATGCATATATGAACTGTGGAAATATTGTTCAACAAATTATTTTAGATGTTGTTACAGTATTCATTTTAGCTTATTTATTTAAAAAGAGTAATAAATGATTATTTTCCTTTATATCAATTGAATAAATAGGTAAGAAAATATTATTATGTTAAAGATAAAAACAGACTATTGAAAAGTCTGTTTTTTTATTTCTATTTGAATTTTTCATTTTCCATATGTTCCATAAAGCCTCTCATTATCGCAGTGTTTAATAGGGTTCTGGCGAAGCCTCACCCTGCGCCTTTCGCAATATGCCAAGCTTTTATTCTTTATAATCTCCTGACTTAATTAGTTCTAATTTTCCCGCTAAATTTTTATCATAATTTTGAATATAATCGGATTTTAATATTTGACCATAGTTTCCTTTAAACAAGATTCTATCGTGACTTGATTTCTTAATGATTATTATTGGATTTTCTCTATTATATGATGGTTTTAATCCTATTTTTTTTCCACCAATACAATTATAATGTTTTACATCAAATAAGTAATTAAATTCTACATTTAGCCAGCGTGAACATATATTAAATTTTTCTTCTATTTCTTTTGGAACTATTCCATTGGCTACAATGTTTTTATTCTTATACTTTATATAATTGTATATATCTTTAGGAATATAATATATCATCACTTTCCTATTGTTTTTCAGATGGTAATATTGATCATACCGATGTAGTATATTCTCATATTTAAAAATAGTATTTTCCAAAAACTGTATAGACTTATATTCATCATATATTCTTTTCTCAACATTTTTTCTTATTAAAAAATCACCACTTTTTGTATGGAAGCAAATTCCTTGAAGGTTTGGATGCTCTAACCACGGTGTTTCTATAAACATTTTTATCAACTCCTTTATTTTAGTATGAGTGATTACAAAAAAAGACGAAACTAGCTCGTCTTTTAATTTTTTGATATATAGCTTTTATAATGGTTTATTATCTTCTTGACAAAAATATTGTCTATCGAGAAATAGTCAAAAGCAATAGGTTCTACATATGTAAGATACAAGGACTTTAAAGAACGTCAAAAGAAACGTTCAAACAATCAGCACATGAAAAAAGGCTCATCAGATGCGGGAACATCTGACAAGCCGGATAACAGTTGCCGCAAAGACAACTAAATCTAGCTAGAGGTAGCAGCTACACCGCTGCCTCTTTTTCAATTACATTATAACACTTAGCTTGAATGGCGTCAAGAATCGTGTTCTATATATAGTATGTGAGAAAATTGCAAGAATTCACATCTCCCAACAAAAAAACCTACCATTTCTGACAGACTCTTTTTTGTATTAGTCATACCGCAGAGACCATTTCCATAACAATCTTCCTTTTATATTTATTCCATAAAACCGCTTGATATCAGTTTCTGTTCCTCTTCATAATTCTTCTCATAATCCTCTATATAAGGATGCTTCAAGATCGTATTATACGACTCATAGATCGACACCAAGTCTTTTTTTGAGGGTCTTATTATGATTATTGGCTTTGAAATGTCAGATATATGTTTCAATCCAAAATTGCTTGAGCAAATAAAATTGCATCGGACTATTCTACTTAAATAGTTTAAATCAATCTCAATATAAACGTTTAAATTCTCTGGAACAATACGTTTCGAACTTATTTTTCCTTTTTCATATTTCATGTATTTGTATATATCACTAGGAATGTAATACACATAAATTTTTCTTTGCATCAAATCGATGTAGTTTCACTAAATATTTCTTTTGGGACTCTGTATTTAGTCTTTCTTTTATGAACTTATCATAGTCTTCTTTTGGAACAGTTTTCTTTATTACTAAATTTCCCATAGCAAATCTTATGGTTTAATTCTGGATATTTTTCCATAGTGAAATCTATTAGCATATACACACCTCCTTGCTCTAATATAAATAGCATGAAAGATTAAAAAGACGAATAAATTTATCTTAACGGAATTCTTATATATTATATTCTGTCATAAGTTCCTTCTTCTATCATTCTTATTTCTTTGTGCATGAATTCATCATATCTTGCTATATATTCATTTTTTTCTATCTCTTCATATCTTTCGTAGATGGAAATTCTATTATCAAACGATTTTTCTATCTTTATAGTCGGACGAAATGGCCTACTAAAGGATTTTTTTATTATAGGATTGTCAGAAAAATTGCAACGTTTAATTAGTAATAAATATGTCAATTCTATTTCTAAAAATCTCGAACAATTTTTAACTTTCTCTTTCAACTCAGATGGGACTGGTGTAATCTGATATATTTTTTGATTATCATATCTGATGTAATTATATACATCATCTGGGATATAATATATATATGAGTCAAACTGAATGTTTTTTATTCTTTTATAAACTCCAGTAAAATTCATACAATACTTTGTGTTAATTTCATAATTGGTTTTTATCTTGGCAAATAATTTATATTGTTTTTCTGAAGCATTCTTTTTAATCAGTAAATTTCCTAATGGACTAAAACATGTTATTCTTTTTAGTTGCTTATACCTATTGTGATTCATATCGTCCCTCCTATTAAGATTATGCAAGATGATTTAGTTAATCGCAAAATAAAAAGAACGATATTTATCGTTCTTCTATTGATCTTCTGTATTCTTCTATAATATAATTTGATATAAGATTATTTTTTGTGAAATAATGAAAAGCAATTGACTCTGCAAATGCTTCTGTATTATCTTTAGATGCGGTATATCCCATTTTTTCACTTAATAGTGTTTCTTTATGTGATTTTCCTATGTTATTAATATAAGCAATAATTGCCTGTTCTACTAGTTTATTGGATAGTGGTATCGTGTTTAAGAAGTCAATAATCTCATTTTCTGGTACATTTTCTCTAAATCCCAAACTATCATATCTTAATGAAAAATAGATGTCAAGAATATGTCCAAACTCATGACATATAGAAAATTCAATATAATCTTCTAATGCTATATCTATATTTGTAGCTGCCTTCTTTATTTTGAAATTATTCGTATCCAAAAAATAGAATTTGTTTAATGATACAAAAACATTTGTTGTATCATAGAGATTATTTTCTTTTAAACAAAAGGCTGTGCATGCAATAGAATTTTCCTCTTTGAAATTTAGCTTATTAAAAAACCCATTGGTAACTCGGGATAATTTTTATATAAATTTTCTATACATAGATAAATCCTCTTCCAGACAGTTATATTTACTTCATTTATATCTTCAATTTCTATTCCTAATTCTCCGAATTTTCTTACAATCTCTAAGTATTCATCACTCAAAGATTTATTCTCCGCATCTGATTTTATAAGTATATTTTTTAATATTTTAAACATGTTGATCTCCTCCACAGAAGACAACATATTTCTATGCTCTCATCTGTGATTTTATTTTACCAGATGAGAGCTAATAAGTAAATTAGGCTCCATATTTCTGTATTAAAATAATTATGGAGAGATTTTAATTACTATAATTAATACACTTTCAAACATAATAGATCTCTCATCTTCCGTTTTTCTTTATTTATATACCAGGATTCGGGAAAAGTCTATTGATAGCAGAAAAAGCCCTCCGAAGAGAGCTTAATCATTTAAAACAATACTATAAATTCTCTCATACTAAAAATAAAAAGGTGATTATATGAATGAAACTGATAATCTTTTTACGCAAACAAAGTCAGTCAAAATAGAGAATGCTTATAACAAATTACTTTTGTACGGACAAGAAGTTGCCGATTTCTTGCTATGTGTAACTGGAACTCACCCTCACAATGATGAACACTGGGTCGAAAACGCCAGAAGAACTGTTATTCATTTAAGAGATATGAGAAGCCAAGCGCTTATCCTTGGAACTTTGTTATTTCAGTATTGTGATTCAGAATATGTTTTTTCTGATGGTACAATTTTCAAGCATTCTTATCTTTATGCTGAGTATCTGGATATATCCAGAAATGCCGTTAGCTGGCTTAACGCTGCTAACTCTTATTTGAGAGAATGGGTCACCTCATAGCAAAATGAAGCATCTTGTTTTTTGTCAATATGGTTTTTGATAAATTCTTTTATAAACAATCTTCGCTCTAATCTATCTGTTGGCAATAAAACTTCTGACGAATAGTCCTCTTTATCAAATAGATGGAATTGCAAACTACAGTCAAAAGAATGATCAACATATTTGGTAAAATCCTGATAGAATGGAATAGAATCAGCCCAATTATTATTGTAAGCATCGAAATAAGATAATTTGCCAGTTATTTTTGTTATCATAATTTCCTGCTCTATTATATACCTCAGTAATTCATTAAAAACACATGTTCCAAAATGTTTATTCGAGTTATATCTTCGATTGGCATGTGGCGTTCTTTCAATACCAATTATATGTAATGTAGCCTCATTTATTGAGTAATCTATGTAGGCAACCTCATTTTCATCTTCATCAATCATAGATATACTCAGTGTTCCCGTTTTTTTATACTTATAAAAAAACATTATCTATTCTCCAATTCCGTTTTTTTATATAATAATATAAACATCAATGCAAGTCTATATTTTTCTTCTGCTTTAATTTATCCCAACAAAAAAGCCCTCCGAAGAGAGCTTTTATTATTTTAGCCTTTTCATTTTTATTGGGATGTATTATAATAGATTCGTTCATTATGATTCCACTTTGTGGATTAGAGGAACTGAAAACATCAGATTTTGGCAAGCAGCACTCTGGACAGCGGGTTTGCACGTCTTTGGAAGGTTCATTCATATGGGCTTTCCACAGGCGTGTAAACGTCAAAGAAAGGAGAACTGGGTCAATGAGTTGGATAGAAATTATATCTATGCTCGTAGGGATTCCTGCTTCAGTGATTACTATTCTCACTGCAGGTAAAAACTACATAAAGAGCAAAAAGAACTCAAAAAAAGACCCATCAGCCGCCGCCAAACGATCTGATGGGCATTGCGATGACATCGAATAGTCATCAATCTGTTTGAGGTAGCAGAACATCGCTGCCTCTTTTTCAATTGCATTATAACACTTGCCTTAAACTTCGTCAAGAGTCGTGTTCTATATATAGTATGTAAGAAAATTAATAATAAGAACAAAATTATAATAAAAAGCTCTCCGAAGAGAGCTTAATACTGATAATTGGTTAATCAAAATATACAGGATCTGGAGTTGGGCTATCTAAGTTCAACATATTGTTTTGTCCAAAATATCCAATACCGTCTACCTGAATATAGTATACGGCATGGTCACCAGTACCATACACAGCTGATTTTAATCCCAAAGCTTTTGCTAATGTTCTTGCAGTCATAGCATATTCTGCACAAACACCTTTCTTATCAATCAGCACTGCATAAATTCCATTTCTAAATCGAACAGATTCACCCATTCCTGTTTGGTTAATTCCCTGGGCTAATACTTTCTGAATTTCTTTAGCCTTCTCCATCTCAGTCATAGTTTCGAAATTCATACCATTTAACCAGTTGCAGAACCAGCTATAAAGTGCTTGGGTATTTCTTACGTTTGCATCATAATCTTCCTGGGAAACATACATCTGTGTTCCTGTAGTTGGATTTGTTGAATATCCTACTGGAGGAATATAATACTGATCCATCTGGCCTGTTAGCAAAGCTTGCACATTATCATTTACAATCACGGCATAGCCAATATAATTCTTAGGTAGTCTTAAGTCCCACTCATCAATCTTACCTGCAAGAGGATGAGCTGGATCATAGTTCCCACTGTGTGTCGCATTGCCTGCGGAACCAGTTGCCTGTGTCTGTACAACACCATTCACAACCCAAGCACCAGTTGCATTTACCTGGTAGCCATCCGGAGTTGTTGTGTTGCTGAGCATATAGCCATTACCATCGAAGTAATAGCATTCTGCTACACCATCATTGTTGCCATCAATCCATTTCCATGTGTTAGCCGGATAGGATCCGTTGTCTTCCTGATACCACCAACCAGTATTATCCTGCTTCCATACAGCTGCAGATACTGGAACTGTAAGTGATAACATTGTCATTACTGCTAATGCCAGTGCTAAAAATCTTTTTGTTGTCTTCATAAAATCAATCTCCTTTTTTAATGGTTATCCTACTATTATTATAACCACTTTATGGAAATTGACAAGTAAATAAAACTCCTTCCTACAAAGATTTTTCACCATATTCCCTTGGTGCCAAAATCGCCTTACCCTGTTTCAAATGCCTTCAGAAATAAGGCAGTAAATGTTTTCGTCATCCTTGACATAAATCCCTAGCTCCTTCTATTTACATTTTACTTTCTTGTGTTAAGCGTTTATATTACTAGTCAATCCAAAGTCGTGCGTAGGATTTTGTTTGGGAGACAGATTATCTATCTCCACGCGACTGTAACAATTATATAATGGTGAAAATGTATTTTATATAACTTAGAATTTTACATTCACACTATTGTTTTTATAATGTAAACAATAAAAAAGACCAACCTAAGTTGGCCTGATATTTTTCTAATCTTGCAAATATTTATATGATAAGCCTTATTACATGTTCTGAGTTGTTTTTCTACATTACTAAAGGCATTTTTATTCTTCTTCATCTTCAATATAATCATCAGCAATAACGGAAATAGAAAACGTAGATTTATCTGCTTTAAATTCTTCTATTAAACTTTCTATAAATTTCATTATTCCAGAAGGATTGATTCGGGTTTCAATGTATATGTTATCTTTTAACGTTTCAGGTTTAATTATATTATCTGTGCTCCTGCTTATGTAAGGACGTTTAAATTTTGGTGTGTAAGAATAATCTCTATCAGCCAAAGTATCTAGTATCCCAGGATTCTGTTTATCTAATATTTTTACCATATCCAGTAACATCAATGTGAATTTATTTTGTCTGTATAATTCTCCATTAAAACTAAAGCTTATTAATTTCTTACCAGTGACTTCATTATAGTCGTCTTCCATTGTGATTTTTTTAATATACTCAAATTCTATACTTGGATCATCAATTTTATCAATGTGATATCTTTTCATGATGATGCCTGCTAGCCTTTTACTTCTGTTTTTAATCTCTGGTATATCCCATTTTGTTTTATCAACTATGTCTTTGTTTAAGATAACTGCTTTTGAATTTTCTTGTATCAGCTCTACTTTTTCAGAAAAGCTTTTATTAGATAACTCAGAATTATAACCGGTTACTGATAAATTTCCTAATACATGTAAATATTTTTCATGATCTTCTGTTTTTATATATCTCCATTCGGAGCTTAGAGTCTGAGGCATAATATGTTCGATTGTTAAGGAATCCGTATTCAGTATTTCTTTGCTTCCACCATTTTCAATATCCATTAATAAATATTTGCATAGTGTTTTACTCGGATATATTTGTGATGTTTCTAATACCCTTTTAAACTCACTATCAGATGGGATTACATCATGTGACGATATACTCCACAAAAATTTGTTAATAGACTCATAATATCTTGATTTGTTTGAGGTCACCTTAAAGATTCTGCCATAAAGTGTTATAAAAAATCCACGTAATGAATTAGAAGGTACTCCACAAGTCACTCTCCGTAAAATGTATGATAAGATCAAGTTAAGTGTCCTTTGTAATGTGTCTATTGTAATAACTTTCTGCTCATAGTCATTAAAAACATGCAGTAAAAAGGGATAACATGTAGACTGATTTAACTGTCTTATCTTTTTGAGTATTTGATTGATTTCTTCTGGATATTTAGGAGTATCATATACAAAAGCTTGGAATATGTCTGCGTAATATTTTAATTCCTTAAGTATGGATTCCTGTGTGAAGTGCTCGTTTTTGTACATTTTCAAAAATTCATCATACTGCTGACCAATAAGCTTATGATTTCAGGATTTAAAAAAATTGGAATTGCATCAAAAGCAGAATTCATAATCCCTCGATATTCCAAGAAAACAATTCCTATTCCTTGCTCATTCAGTATCTTTTTTATCGTATGTCTTTCCAATGGATTGATAGGTGCATTTTCAACGTAGATATTAAACTTATATTTTTCATCTTCCATCATATTAAATTCCTCCCATTTCCATAAGTTTACCATATAAACCTACTTTTTTCACTTATATAGTGATATTAACAAAGAATTGCTACTGTATTTATCTGCCAGAAAATAGAAAAGAGCCTTAAGGCTCTAATTAAATCATATTCACAACACCATATTACATCCGGTTCATCTCGTCCAGCAATGCCTCATATAAGTCTTCTGGTGTTTTTAATGTAATGGGCTTTCCATCAATACTGATGGAAAAAGAAACCTTATTTCGCCATTTTTGAAGAAAGTCTTGCACTTCTTTGGTAAAATATAAAACTCCATTGGAGCAAATGGAGA
>OHKT01000326.1_pt1 | contig 19256 bp, 18 predicted proteins | sample 1568871 | NCBI WGS metagenome assembly OHKT01 (sample SAMEA3879558, study PRJEB24766) | human gut metagenome | biome: human-associated habitat; feature: feces | place: USA | collected 1985/1987
CCGTCAAGTTTAATAACAGCGCAATCCATGCCATTATCGTCTACAAGTATATTACTGCCGTTACCGAGCAAGAAATATTTTGTATCTGTAAGTTTACATTCTCTTACAAATTTGCAAAGCTTACTTAGACTGTCAACCTTTATGTAAACTGCCGCATTGCCGCCGATTTTAAAACTTGTGTGTTTTTTCATCGGCTCGTTAAGCTTTGTTTCACAAGCAAGACTGTCTGCAAATTTATATATATTTTCAATATTATTCATCGAATTACTCCAGTTAATAATAAATATTTTTCTCCTTAAAGTATGCTTTCAAGGTTTCTTCGTTCGCATTAACAATAAGCTCCTGCGGAAAATCTATATTTTCAAGCATTTTCAGAGTTTCGGTGCCTCTGCCAAGGGTATGGGTATAGTGCGAATCGGTATCCACGCAAATTCTTGCTTTGTATTTTTTACAAAGTTTTGCAATCTGCGTACAATTTGAGGCGCAACTCTTTTTATATCTGAATGCGGAATCGTTAATTTCAATAAGTTTGCCCTCTTTTGCAAGCTGAGGGATAACTTTTTCGTAGTCATATTTAAAGTATTCACTGCCACTGTGACCAATGACATTTACATTAGGATTTTTTGCAAGACCGAGGTAAGCCTGTGTACATTTTTCAACAGTTGCCTCGCCCTCAATAGTTAAAGTGTGAAGTGAAGCTACCACCCATTCAAGATTATCCTGCAACTGCGGCTCAACATCAAGATTACCGTAGTAATCGCATATATTAGCCTCTATTCCGTGCAGCACTCTTACTCCCTTTATGTATGCGGGTAAAATAGCAAGGGATTCAAAATAGAACGGACCCGGTGCTCCCGGCATAGTTCTTGCATGGTCAGTGATTGCAATGGCAAAAAGTCCGAGATCGTGCGCCTCCTGTGCCATTTCCGTTATAGTGGCATAAGCGTGTGTAGACGCTATTGAATGTGTATGCATATCGGCAACTAATTTCACTTGCTCACCCCGTTATTACTCCCATTTGTCAACGATGACTTTCTCTGTCTGCGACATATCAAAATCCATACCGAGTGCGCTCAAAAGCTCCTGTGCGGCATTATAACCGAGCTTTTTCTGACGGTTGTTCATGGCCGCAACCTCAATAATAACGGCAAGGTTTCTGCCCGGCTTTACAGGTATGGTCAAGGTCGGCACTTCAACGCCCAAAATATCCATATACTGATTATCAAGTCCCATTCTGTCGTAAACCTTGGTGTTGTCCCAAATTTCAAGATTGATAACAATATCTATTTTTTCCGTAAGCTTTACCGAACCCATACCGAAAAGCTGTCTTGCATTAATAATACCGATACCTCTAAGTTCAATAAAATGTCGGATATTTTCAGGTGACTGTCCCATAAGCGTGTGAGTGGAGGTTTTTCGGATTTCCACTGCGTCATCGGCAACAAGACGGTGTCCACGCTTAATAAGTTCGATAGCGGTTTCGCTCTTACCTACACCGCTGTCACCGAGCAGCAGACAACCCTCACCGTAAACTTCCACAAGAACACCGTGTCTTGTAATCCGAGGCGCAAGTTCTTTGTTAAGATATTGGAAAAGTGCCGCTGTAACCTGTGATGTTGTTTCTGCCGAGCGCAAAATTGACACCTTATGTGTTTTTGCACTTTCCATCATAGCTATAGGTGGTTCAATATTTCTTGAAATGATAATCGCAGGCGGGCCAAAGCTCAATATTGAGTCAATAACCATTTTTTGAGCCTCCGAACCGAAACGAGAGAGATACGAAAACTCTGTTGTACCAAAAAGGAGCAGTCGGCTGCTGTCGAAAAAGTCAAAATATCCTGTAAGCTCAAGTCCCGGACGATTTACTTCAAATGTTGAAACTTTGATTTCTTCAAAATTTTCAGCAATATAAACCTTTTGCAAATCTAAATCTTCAGTCATTTTTGATAATGCAACCGAAAAATCACTAGCCATAAATCCACCGCCGTTCAATAATTAAAATATATGCTCGTGAAAGGCTTTGTATCAGTAATAATGATATTGAACCGAGATTTTAAAAAATCCGCTTTAAAAATAATTTTTTGACTATGCTGTCCGCAACTTATGTTTACTCATTGCACAGGCTTATGTTTACAAAGTTATATTAAAGTATTTTATTCTCAATTTAATTACATTATCACAAATTACTTTGGTAAATATATTCAAAAGTTTTGCCCAAAGTATATAGCCTTTCCATTCTATACATCAATTATTATACAACAAAACGCTTATAGTATAAAGTCTTTTTATGAATTATTTTTCATTTTTTTATCATAATTTCAACTTTTTCGCCTGTAACTCCGTTATTTTTACTAATATGAGGTAAATATAGCAATGATTTCTTAGATTTATTAAGGTTGTTGTTCATTTTTAATAGAGTTGATGAAATGTCGGTATCTTTTTTTTCTAAAATCATTATTTGTTCAGTACATTTTTCAAGCGTTTTCGGTTCATCAAGCAATTTTAAAATGTCGTTACTGCATACCGCTGTATATACCGACGGCGATACCGCATAATTATTCTTTATATACTGTAATGCAGAGTAATATTTTTCGCTGTCAACATTTTCCGCAAATGCTATAAGCTCAAGCTTAGAAAGTACAATTTCGGGTTTATGCTCGTTTTTTAAAGTTTTGAGCGCTTTTTCAAGGCTTTCTTCTTCGATTTTGACAGTTTCACTTTTTTCTTCATCAGAAATATAAATAAATTTGTAATCGCTTTTATCAACTATAATGCACTCAATAATAACAGCTTTATCTATCCTTTTACTGTTGTCGCAACCGCACAAAAGTACACTGCTTAAAACAAGCATTAATGCCAAAACTTTTTTAATCACCCTGTTTGCCTCCTTTCAATCTGAACAAAGCATAAATCGGTAATACAACTGCGTATATGGCACACATAACTGCAAAAATAATATCATTCTGCACAAGCTCCTTTGCTTTCGGAAAAACCTCGGTACATATATACATTACAAAAATCAACGATGTAAATATAAAGGTATTTTTTCCTCTTTTCTTTACACCTGTACTCTCATTTATACAGCATAAAAGCAGTGAAACAATTATAAACGAGCAAAAAGAAATACAAATCATATAAAGAAAATCAAAACTCGTCATTTGTCCGAACGAGGCATTTTTTGCAAGTATGAAATACGGAAACTCCCTGCCGTCTGCATAATCAGCAAGAACTGTATTCATAAAAAACACAAGCACAGCACTGCTTACAAAGGCAATTACAAGAAACCATACAAAAGCGGATTTACTTTGACTGAAACTTCCCGATATTACAGAAAAAATTACAGGCAACACACAAACAGGCAGCAAAGAAAAAAGTGCGGCAAAAAAATCATCTGTACTGTTACTGCGATAAAGATTGCTTAATTCTACATCAGAAATATTGCCAAGCAGAAATATTATTATAAAAATTGCCGTAACAACCGAACCGATAAGAGCACATCTTGATGCGGTAAACACACCTTTGTACGCACTGTATGCGCATACAAAAAGTATTCCGACAGCAAGTACAAACCTGTTTGCATTCGAGTTCAGCGCAGTAATAAGAATATCAACATACATTGAAAGAAATCGCACGCTTGCAAATACAAACAATATGCAATAAAGAGAAGAAAATGCAATTTTTTTCAATGAGATTTTATTTAAAAACACATTAAACACATCACAGCCTGTTGACTTATGGAGAATGTAAGACGGCAGCATAAGCACTGCGAGTACAACCGCCATAAATAAAATTTCAAGAACAACCGCCCACAAAGGAAGTGTGCCGAGATAATTATATTTTACTCCCAAAAATATAAAAACAAAAACGGCAAACAGCCCTGCATATACCTGGGTTATCTTACCCTTCATCAGAGTCACTCTCCTTTGTTTGAGCAAACTTTTGAACTCTTATTGTATGTCGGGATAATCTTTTCCAATCCGCACGCACAAAAACATCTCTCATTCTTCTTACAGAAAAAGGAGCAAGCGAAGACATATACGGAACACCGACAGAAGTTTTTGCACATATATTTGCAAGCACAAAGCAACTCATAAGAACAATTCCCCACATTCCGAAAATCCCTCCGACTGCCACAAAAGCAAATCTAAGCACTGTAATAGGTGCATAAAGCGACGAAGTAACATAACTGCTGATTGCCGCAACTGCAACTATCATAAGGGTAGATGAGGCAATAAACCCTGCATTTACCGCACTTTCACCAATTACAAGCGCACCCACAATGCTGACGGCGTGACCGAGCGGTTTTGGAATCCGCAATCCCGCCTCTCTCATAATTTCATAAACAAACATAATTATCAGCACTTCAAGCGCAACAGGCAAAGGAGTATCCGCAAGTGCCGTTGACGCTTTTAAAAGCAAGCCTTTCGGAAAATACTCGGGATGAAATTGAGCAAACGCAGTATAAATACCAGGTACAAATATTGCCGTGAAAAATGAAATATACTTTAATATTCTGATAAAGGTTGCATAATACGGGCGGTTTGAATAATCGTCCACACTCTGAAATTCCTCCACAAAAATATGCGGAATAATAATTGCGGTCGGAGTACCGTCAACCAAAATCGCTACTCTTCCCTCCATAAGTTTTCCGCATACAGTGTCGGGGCGTTCGGAAATGCCTACTCCCGAAAATATAGACTTTGTGCCCTTATCCTCAAGATATTCAGATAAATAACCCGATGCAAGCACCATTTCAAGGTCACTTGACTGCAGTCTTTTTCTTATTTTATCAAGGATAATTTTAGACACCGAATTTTGCAGATAGCAAATACAGAGTTGAGTTTTTGAAGTTGTACCGACTGTTGCGGTTTCAAATACAAGGTCAGGACTTTTTATTCTTCGTCTGATAAGCGTCATATTAATTCTCAAAGGTTCGGTAAAGCCTTCCTTTGAACCACGCTGTACCACTTCGCTCTCGGGTTCGGTAACTCCTCTGAAAGAAAAGCCCTGCACACCGATTGCAAGCATTTTACTGCATCCGTCAACGGCAATTACAGCAAAACCTGAAGTTAAAAACATTATTGCCTCATCAAAGCTCTCAAATTCCACAATTTCACTTGCAGAGAGAACCGAAAGTCGAATTTCATCAAGAATTTGTGTGCCGTCTGCATTTTTAAAATCAAAATCAAAAATCGGATTAATTATAGAAAGTGCGATTACTTCTTTACTGCACATTCCCTCTATTGTAATTACTGCGGATGTGGTTTTATTATCTGAATTTAATATCATATCTCTCACCGTAAAATCGGCGGAATTTGCGAAAGCCGATTTAAGGGAAGATAAATTTTCTTTTAATGAATTATACATTCTATCACCAATATTAGGCTTTACAAAGTTATCTCAATTATTCCGAAATTTGTATATAATTACATTTATTGCAAACATTAGTAATGGTGATAAAATGATTATTTCAATTATAAGAACTCTGCTTTTGTATGCATTTGTTATTCTTGCAATTCGGCTTATGGGCAAAAGGCAAATAAGCGATATGCAGCCGAGCGAACTTGTAGTAACTCTGATTGTATCCGATATTGCGGCAATTCCTATGTCAAATACTTCACAACCGTTGCTTTCGGGCATAATTCCCGTACTCGTTCTTATTGCCTGTGAAATAATAGCAAGTATAATAATGCTGAAAAACAGAAAATTCCGAGGTCTTATCTGCGGTTCGCCCATAACCGTAATAGAGGACGGAAAACTAATGCAAAACGAAATGAAACGGCTTAGAATGTCAACCGAAGATTTATGTATTCAGCTAAGACAACAGGATATTTTTTCACTCGACGAGGTACAATATTGTATCGTAGAAACCAACGGAAAAATCAGCGTTTTGCAAAAGCCCGAAAAGCGCACGGTAACACTTGAAAACCTCGATATTAAAGTTTCCGACACAAAACTTGAAACCGTGGTAATCAGCGACGGACAGCTTTTACAAAATTCACTCAGACTTTGCAAAAACAGCAAAGAAACCGTAGATAAAATTCTTTACAAAGAAAATGTCGCCATAGACGATATATTTATTATGACGCTTGACGGAGCAGGAAATTATAAAATAATTACAAAGGAAAATTAATATGAAAAGAATATATATATCATTGGCTTTTTTTATTTTATCAATAGCAACAGGCATTTTTGAAATGTTCTATGTTACAAATAGAATTGACGAACTTAACGAAGAAATTGTATCTGCCGACAGCCTTGTTAAAAGTGAGAATTATGACGGTGCAAAAGATGTGCTTGCAGCTGCGGAATCAAAATGGCAAAAGAATCTAAGCATTTTTGATATTCTTCTTATTCACGATTATGTTGATGAAATCAGTGTAAACCTATCTGCAATGCGGTCATATGTCGCTACACAGAGCAACGACAATTACCTTGCCGAAAGTGCGGGCATAAAAAAACAGCTCACCTCCGTAAAGGACAGTGAGCTTGTTAAAATTGAAAATATTTTATAATTAATTGTGTTTTCTTACTCTTGTATTAATAACTTCAATAAGCCAGAAAATTACAAATACAAAGGCATTTACAATTACTACGCTTGCTCCCGTCGGAGTATCCATTGTGTAAGATGCATACATTCCAACGAAGAAACAAATAAGCGAAAGTACACCCGAACAAATAATTACCGCTTTAAATTTTTTGCACACTCTCATTGAAGAAAGTGCAGGGAAAATGATAAGAGCCGAAATTAAAAGTGTACCCATAATTCTCATACCGATTACGATTGTAAGTGCTGTGAGCAAGGCAATTACAGTATTATAAACACCTGTTTTAAGTCCTGTAGCCTTTGAAAATGTTTCATCGAATGTAACCGCAAAAATCTTATTGTAAAACAAAACAAAAATCACAATTACTATCAAAGCAAGAACGGCACACATTACAGCATCAGCGTTTGTTGTGGCAAGAATACTGCCGAACAAATAAGAATTAAGGTCGGTATTTACTCCCGAAATACTTACACAGACAACACCGATTGCAAGCGCTGTACTTGAAATAATGGCGATAGCCGCATCTCCACGGATTTTACTTTTTTCCGAAAGTCTTAAAAGTAAAAATGCGGCAATGATTATAACCGGAACCGCAACCTGTAATGGTGCAAGATTTAACGATGCGGCAATTGCGAGCGCACCAAAGCCTACATGGGAAAGGCCGTCACCGATCATAGAATATCGTTTCAGCACAAGAGTTACGCCAAGCAAAGCGGCGCAAAGCGAAACAAGAGTACCGACAATAAAAGCTCTTACAATAAAACCGTACGAAAACATTTCAGCAATAGTTTCAAACATCTTACCGCCTCCTTTACGCTAAATTATGAATATGGTGATGCCTGCAATCATCGCAAGGACAATCGGTAATCAAAAACTTCTTGCCTACATCGGAATGAAGATACTGATGCGTACTGCCGAAAAAGTAATTATCTTTAGAAAGATGAAGAATTTTTGTTGCGTTGTTTACTGCGGCGGTAATATCGTGTGATACCATAATTACCGTTATTCCCTCTTTATACAGATTTTTTACAAGGTTGTACATATCCGCACTTGCAACAGGGTCAAGTCCCGTAACAGGTTCATCGAGAATCAAAAGTTTTGTTGTTGCACACAATGCTCTTGCAAGCAATGCCCTTTGTTGCTGACCACCCGAAAGTTCACGAAAACAGTTTTTACGAATATCGGTAATTCCTGTAAGTTCCATATTTTTTTCAGCGGTTTTTTTCTGTTCTTTTGAATAAAACAAGGTATGTTTTTTATTCAGACAGCCGGATAACACAACTTCTTCAACCGAAGCAGGAAAATCCTTTTGCAAAACAGTCTTTTGCGGAAGATAACCGATTTCATTTTGAGTTAATCCGTCACCGAATGTAATCTTACCCGATAAAGGCGGAATAAGTCCAAGTAAGCATTTCATAAGTGTTGTCTTACCTGAACCATTTTCGCCAACTATGCAAACATATTCATTCGGCTTTATCTGAAAAGTAAGATCCGAAATTACACTTTTGCCGTCATAGCCAATAGTTACCTTATTAAAATCAATTAATGACATTAAGATAAAGCCTCCTTTAATGCACTGCAATTTTGTTCCATAACAGAAATATAATCTTCGCCGTTATTAAATTCATCTTTTGTAATATTGTGGCATGATGAGAATTGCAAAATCTTTGCTCCCGTATCGTCAGCAATCAGCTGAGCGATTTTGCCGTTTGACATTTCAAGGTGAAACACAACAGGTATATTATTATCTCTTACATAATCAATAAGTCTTGTCACTACTTCAAGACTCGGTTCGGTTTCACTGCTGCAGCCCGGAAACGCACATTCGTAGTTAAGTCCGTAATCGGTCATAAAATACAAAAACGGAAATCTGTCGCCGAATACAACTGTGTCACGCTTTTTATTATTAACAACATCGGTAAATTCTTTGTCAAGTTCGTTAAGACTTAAAAGATACTGATTTGTATTGTTTTCATATTCAGATTTATTTTTATTATCCTTTTCCGTAACAACATCCGATATTTTCTTTACAAGCTGCTCGGCATTTCTGACAGAAGTCCATATATGTTCATCTGCCTCATCTCCGTCAGTATGGTCAGGATTTTTTTCATTAAGAAGTGACACATAATCGGTCATTTTTAAAACAGTAATATTTTTGTTTTCAAGCGAGTCGAGCACATTTTCAACCCACTCGTCACTTTCACCGCCGTTATAGATAAATATATCACATTCCTCAATAGCTACAATGTCGGAAGGTGACGGTTCGTAATGATGCGGTTCGTTACCGGGTGAAAGCAATAACTTTACATCTGCTTTATCGCCGACAATATTTCTTGCAAAATCGTAATACGGAAAAATAGAAGTTACTATACTTAATTTTTCGGATTGTCTGCTGTTTTGTTCATTGCTTGAACAACCGTAAAGTAATAAAGAACATATTGATATTATTACCAATAAAAACGAAAAGATTTTTTTCATATAACACCCCTGATTACAGTAAAGATTACCCCATAATAGTTTTACCATAAAATATACAATAATATGCTTTCACATATAAATTCAGGGCTGCGAAATTTATTAATATCGCAGCCCATAATTATTAAATAAAATTTAAAGCAAACGCATTATTTCTTTTTGCTGTTCTTTTTCTTTCTCTGCCAGAGTACCCAAAGAGGACCTGCAATACAGATAGAAGAATAACAACCTGAAATGATACCGATAATCATCGGAAGTGCGAAAGCCTGTACCGAAGAGATATTATATACTAAGGCAACAATATATACAATCAAGATTGCTGAAAGAGTTGTTACAGAAGTAATAATTGTTCTCTTAAGCGACTTTGTAGCACTGAGATTAAATACCATACCTGCATCTGTTTTTCTGCCAAGTGCTTTTCGTTCTTCACGAACACGGTCGTAAATAACGATTGTATCGTTAAGTGAGTAACCGAGAATCATAAGAACTACGGCAATGAAGTTGGAATCAATCGGCATACGGAAGATTACATACATAAAGTAAATCATAACAACATCGTGGAAAAGTGCTATAAGAGCTGTAACACCGGCTGAAAGGCCGCCGATTTTCTTAAATCTGAGTGTTACATAAATAACCATAAGTATACTTGCGATTGCAACAGCTGTAAGACACTTTAAGAGGAAGTTAAAGCCCATTGAAGCGTCAATAGAACCCGACTCAAGAATTTTAAAGCCTGCATCAGGATACTGTTTATTGAGATCTTCAAGAAGTGTCGACTGAATGTTAGTATCAATAGCCTTGTTTCCGGAGAACTGAACAGCAACATTATGACCGGAATTACCAACCATATCTGTTGAATAAGAAGTAGTAATTCTTGCCTCTGTATGTGACTGAATAAAATCAGTAAGTTCGGATTCGGAAATATCTGTGGAATAACTGTATTTTACTGACGCACCGCCCGAAAACTGTATGTCAAGTGTAGTACCGAAAATGAAGTTACAAATGATACCGATTACAATAATTGCAATGGAAATGCCAAAGAAAATTTTGCTATGACCTGTAAAGTCAATAATCTTTCTGCCGCCGTTGAATTTTTCACTTACTTCTTCAACAGAAAGCTGACCATTAACCTTAGCGGATTTTGTGCTTTCATTAGCCATTCTTAACACCTCCGTACAAGCCTTTTTTGCGGAATACCTTAAAGCCTGAAATACTTCTGAGCATTACACGGGTAAGGAATACGCCCATAATAAAGTTAGCAATTACACCAACAAGGAGTGTGTAACCGAATGAGTAGATTGTACCGGTTGTTGATTCACCAAAGATGATTGAGAGAATATTTGAAGGACCGAATACAAGCATAAGAATAACAGATACAATAATAACTGTCATATTACCGTCGATAATAGCAGAAAGTGAATTCTTTGTACCACGCTCGAGAGCACCGTCAAGAGTTCTGCCCTGCTTTAATTCTTCCTTAATACGCTCTGCTGTAATTACGTTACAGTCAACGCCCATACCGATTGAAAGAATAAGACCTGCAATACCAGGAAGTGTCATTGTGAATGACGAAATAGTTGTAAAGTAACCTGATACAGCCGCAATTGCAAGACCCATCTGACCTGCAAGAGAAATAACTGCGATAACACCTGTAAGTCTGTACATAGCAATCATAATAATTGCAATTACGATGAATGCAATAACACCGGCATAAGCCATAGCTGTAAGTGAATTCTCACCGAGTGTCGGGCTGATGTTGCTTGAACTTACAGTTTCAAGTTTAAACGGAAGAGCACCTGCGTTAATCTTGTTTGCAAGAGCAGTTGCAGATTCAGCGTCAAAGTCACCTGTAATCTGTGCTTTGCCGTCTGTGATTGCCGTATCTACAGTAGGTGCGGAAATCATAACATCATCCATCCAAATTGAGATTGTCTTTTTAAGATACTTAGTTGTAATATCGCCAAAAAGCTGTTTACCTTCATCGTTAAACTCAATGCTTACAGCGTATGAGTTATCTTCCTGATTTACAACTGCCTGCGCCGACTTTATGTAAGAGCCGTTCATAAGAACTTCAGTTGTATCGTCTTTAGGAGTTTTGTAAACAGGGTTGCCGTCTGAACCTACCTCGGTAGTTTCATAGCTTTTACCCGGTCTGAAAGTAAGCTCTGCTGTTGATGATATTTCTTCAATAGCAGTTGCAGGGTCGAAATCTTTTTCGTCAGATTTCCACGGGAAACGAACAATAATTCTGTCGTTTGAAGAGTCAGCGTAAAGTTCATAGTCGGTAATACCGTCAGATACCATACGAAGCTCAATGATTGCTTTAGCAGATTCTAACTGCTCATCAGTAGCGTCAACATCGCCGGCAGGCTTAAATGTTGCTTCAACACCGCCCCTGATGTCTATTCCCCATCGTATATCGCTAATGCCTTTAACGACAGTGTTTTTGTTGTCACCTGTATAGTAGGATACTCCGAAAACTGCTGTAAATGTAAAAGCAAGCACCAGCAAGGCTACAATGAAGAATACAGGCTTTGGTATTCTTTTCATGCCTTAGGAACCTCCATTTTTTAATTGACTGTAGTTGCTTTCATAAAAATAACTCTGTTACGAAAGACACACATACAGACATAACAGAGTTATTATATAATTTTTTTGATAAAAAGTCAACGGATAAGGGAATTTTTGATAAAAAAATTCTTTTTAGTTGGAAATTTTACATTGCATTTAGATAAATAAGCAAATTAATGTTTAATATATTGCTTATTTATTAAGAATTTTTGCACAAGCTGCAAGTTTAGCGCAAATGCAGAATACATCCATTGCTTCCTTAAGTTCATCGTTTGGCGGGAACGAAGGGGCAATTCTGATGTTGCTGTCCTTAGGGTCGTTGCCGTAAGGATAAGTAGCGCCTGCACCTGTAAGTACAACGCCTGCTTCTTTACAAAGACGAACAACCTCTTTTGCTGTACCCTCAAGTACATCTACACTTACAAAATAACCGCCGTTTGGATTTGTCCAATCAGCTGTACCTGTTTCCTTAAGCTGTGACTCAAGAGCATTCAAAACAATTTCAAATTTTGGCTTAAGAACAGCTTTATGCAGTTTCATATGCTCTTTAACACCGTTAAGGTCACCAAAGAAACGAGCGTGACGGAGCATATTCATCTTATCATAACTGATAACCTGATACTGGTATCTGTTCTTAATTACTTTCATATTGTTATCGGAAGCAGCCATCGCAGCTACACCTGAACCCGGGAAAGTAATCTTTGATGTTGATGTAAACATGATAGGAAGATCAACATTACCTGTTTTTCTGCATTCAGCCATAAGACTCAAAAGTTCATCGGGAGTATCTGTTACATCGTGAACACAGTAAGCGTTATCCCACATAATTCTGAAATCCTTTGCGGCAGGCTTTAAAGCGGCAAAGCGCTTAACTGTTTCATCGCTGAAAGTAATGCCGAGCGGATTTGAATACTTAGGAACACACCAAATACCCTTGATTGAATCGTCATTCTCAACAAGTTTCAACAACATCCATATCAGGGCCATTCTCTGTCATCGGAACAGGAATCAGATCAAAATCAAAATATTCGGTAATAGCAAAGTGACGGTCATAACCCGGTGCCGGGCAAAGGAATTTTCTGTTCTTTACCTCATACCAAGGCTTGCAGCCCTCAACAACAGGCTTTGTCATAAAACCTGCAATTGTATCAAACATCATATTAAGGCTTGAGTTACCGCCAACCATTACATCTGACGGATCTACATCAAAAATCTCTGCAAAAAAGTTTTTGCACTCGTCAATGCCTGCAAGCTCACCGTAGTTACGGCAATCTGCACCGTGTGCTGTAATACAGTCAGTGCTGCTGTTGATTACATCAAGCAACGGTCTTGAAAGGTTAAGCTGATCTTCACCCGGCTTACCTCTTGCCATATTAAGTTTTAAACCCTTACCTTTTACCTCTTCATATTCAGCAACAAGTGCCGCATATTCTTTTTCGAGGTCTTTTTTGTTACAATTCACATAATTCATTTTGCTTTCTCCTTAAATTCAAATTGCAAAAAATACAAAATATTACTGTTATATTGTAATCCAAAAGGAAGAAAAATGCAAGTGTTTTTTAAAAATCTTGCATTTTATTTTAAAAATCATAATTTTATACCATAAAACAACAGCTTACGAAAAACAATTGATATGTTTTCGTAAGCTGTAAAATAATTAATAATAATTGTAATAGTATTTGTAGTAATACTTGCCTTTTCTTCTCTCGTTCTGCGAACAGCCTACCTTGACTATACCAAGGACTCTTGAATCGGCAAGCTTAATGCTTTCCGTAAGATTTCGTAAATCGCCGTGAGTTGTGGCTCTTTCTCTTACTACAACAATAAAGCCTGCAATTAATTCTTTTAGAAGAAGTGCATCACCGAATCGGCCGCCGTGAGGGCGTTGATTGTGATCAGTCCCAGCGAAGGAGAGCAGTCTATCAAAATATAATCATACTCTTCCTTTAACTGCTCAACCAAAGAAATAAATGTTGAGGAACACATAAGTTCCGACGGGTTTGGCGGAATAGTACCCGAAACGAGAATATCAAGTCCGGGAAGAACATTTTTCTGAACCGCCTGATCAAAATTAATCATCTTACCGATTACATCCGCAAGACCTTTGGTATTATCAATTTTAAAAATATTATGAACATTAGGTCGGCGAAGGTCACAGTCAACAAGCAATACTTTACTTTCCATTTTTGAAAAAGAAATTGCAAGGTTAGACGCAACTGTACTTTTACCCTCACCCTTTGAATAACTTGTTACCGCAAAGGCTTTCTTTTCAGACGCAGAAAGGGAAAACATAATATTGGTTCTTGCAATTTTGTAAGACTCAACAATTGCAAATTTATTTTTATTGTTGACAGTTACTTGTGACTTGCTTTTTTTACTTAAATCCTTTTTAAAAGGTAATCTTAACTTCATACGCTACCCCCCCTTAATTACCAAAATCAGGTATTTCAGCAAATATAGGAATATCGTACATTTCCTGTAAATCGTCATCAGGCTTAACAGTAAGATCAATAAGTTCAAGTAAAATTGAAATAAGCACAGATGCAACAAGACCGATTACCAAACCAATCAATGCGTTTTTAAGATTGTTTGGTTCATACGGTGCATTGGGAACTTGCGCAGATCTTACAATACCAATCTGTCCGTATGCAAAGCGATCGGCAAAAACATCGCCTGCAGTCTCGCAAATCTGATTTGCTACATTCGCACAAGTTTGCGGGTCTGAACCCGAAACCGTAACCGTAATAAAGAAAGAATCGTTTGTTATTGAAACATCGCAGTCGTTAAAAAGCGAAGTAATGCTGTCCGAATTATTAAGAAAAACTATGTATGCCTCGGCAAGAGAAGCAGAACCTGAAATATCGGAGCTAAAGATTTTTCCGTTTTCCTGATTGCTCTGGCTTTTAGCATTATAGTTCTGCACATAAAGCATAGCAGATGTACTGTACATAGGAGTTATAAAAAACTTAGAATAAAGAAAAAACGAAAGCATACATACAAGTGTCAAAAGAATAATAAATTTTATTCTCTGTAAGACAATGACTAAAATTCTCTGAATTGTTATATTAGTTGGCATTACTCGACCTCCCAAAATCAGCATAAAAATACAATAAAAAATACAATAATATATATTATAATTCATTAAATGCACTAATTAATTCTAATAATGAATTATTAACAATAAAATTAAAGGAAGCCATAACGACTTCCTTTATTGAAATTATATATATTTGTTTTTAGCCAACTACATTGAGCAATACACCTGCTGCAACTGCTGAACCGATAACACCGGCAACATTAGGACCCATAGCGTGCATAAGGAGGAAGTTACCTGGATTCTCCTGCTGACCAACCTTCTGTGATACACGAGCAGCCATTGGAACGGCAGATACACCTGCTGAACCGATAAGTGGGTTTACCTTACCGCCTGTTGCAACATACATAATCTTACCAAAGAGTACACCGAATGCAGTACCCATACAGAATGCGATAAGACCAAGAACAATAATCTTGATTGTATCAATAGTAAGGAATGTCTGTCCCGATGCAGTTGCACCGACAGTAGTACCAAGGAAGATTGTAATAATGTTCATAAGTTCATTCTGAGCTGTCTTGTTAATTCTTTCAACAACGCCTGATTCCTTAAAGAGGTTACCAAGCATAAGCATACCAACGAGCGGAGCAGCGTCAGGAAGGAAGATTGCAATGATAATTACAACAATTACAGGGAACATAATCTTCTCAAGTTTAGATACAGGACGAAGCTGTTCCATAACTACAGCACGCTCTTTCTTTGTTGTAAGAGCTTTCATAATAGGCGGCTGAATAATAGGAACGAGCGCCATATATGAATATGCGGCAATCGCAATTGAACCTAAAAGGTGAGGTGCGAGCTTTGTTGTAACGAAAATAGCGGTAGGACCGTCTGCACCACCGATAATACCGATAGCGCCAGCCTCTTTAGCTGTAAAGCCGAGGAAGATAGCACCTGTAAATGTTACGAAAATACCAATCTGAGCGGCAGCACCGAGGATAAGGCTCTTTGGGTTTGAAATAAGCGGACCAAAGTCTGTCATACAACCAATACCAAGGAAGATAAGCGGTGGGTAAATACCAAGCTTAACGCCCTGATATAAATAATAAAGCAATCCGCCGTATGTTGGGTTTTCATAATAAGTTACGCCGTCAATAACCTGTGTGGCGTGACCCGATGTTGCAATATCTCGTGCCGCACACTGAGCCTCTGTAAGAAGTTCAGTTGACTGAGGAGCCATAATGCTCGGATAAAGGTTTACAAGAAGCATACCAAAAGCGATAGGAAGAAGCAAGAGCGGCTCATATTGCTTTTTGATAGCAAGATAAAGCAAAACGATTGAAACACCAATCATAACATAGTTCTGCCAGTTAAGAGTTGTAAGGCCTGAACTGTTAAAGATACCTACAACGGCATCTACAAAGCCTTGTAAAATTTCCATTAGATAACATCCTTTCCCTTAAAATATGCCTTAAAATGGGCGGGTATTATCAAGTACACCGGCTTTTGCCCAAGCTGAACGACCACCGTCAGATGACTTTTTAATACTCTTGATTCGTGCTTTTTCAGATGAACCGTACATTGTTGCCACGGCAGCTGAAATAACAGCTACAACTTCGTCTGAAATTCCGTCTGTTGCTGCGCTTGTGGTAACAACAGAAGCAGGTGCCGCAGCCGGCTTTTCAGCAGGTTTTTCATCTTTATTTTTCTTGCCTTTTTTGCTGTTGCTGCCGGCACTTTGAGCCTTCTGAACAATAGCGCTGAAGATTTTAATAATAAAAATCAACAGAATAAGCATGACAAATACAACAACAAAGCCTGTGAGAACAACCTTTGCGGATGTTATGCCTTTTTCAGCAAGCGTAAGACTTTCTTTCTGGGCTGTCTGAGCTGCTAAAGCTACATCGGAAAGATTCATAAAATAACCCCCATATTTATTATTTTCATACAGGATTATTATACTTTATTCCTGTAAAATTTTCAATAATAAATACGGGGGGGAATAATTTTTGGCGGTTTACCTAATCATATTAAATATTTTAAAATATAATTTGTTTAATTTTAAAGCATTATATTTCAATTACAGAATTATACATATAAGACCGTTGCAACCGTCATTTATAATTTTTTCAATGGTTTCACCTATTTTTGCTCTTGCGTCGGACGGCATTCTGTACAATTTATTGTGCAGTCCCTCGTTGACAAGTTCATGCACGGATTTGCCGAAGATATTGCTTTCCCAAATTTTTTCCGGATTTTCCTCAAATTCTTTCAAAAGATAAGATACAAGCTCCTCGGACTGCTGTTCCGAGCCTACAATCGGAGTTACCTCTGTCTTTGTATAAATCTTCATCATATGAATACTCGGTGCGCTTGCTTTGAGCCTTATACCGTACTTTCCGCTCTGTTTAATAATTTCAGGCTCTTCAAGCGATAACTCTTCAATAGTCGGCATAACAATTCCGTAACCGTTTTCCTGCACCTGTTCATAAGCCTGCGCAAGTTTATCAAAGTCTTTCTGCTTTTTGGAAAGTTCTTTTACACAACTGAACAGCGCACATTCGTCGGTAATGTCAATACCCGATTCTTCGGAAAGTACCTTATAAAACAATTTACTGTCAATATTAATTCCGATAGTCGCAAAGCCTCTGCCCAAATCAAGACTTTTTATTTCGGTAGAATTAATATATTCGCAGTTGTCAAGTTCCTGCATTATATCCTGAACCTGACGGATTTTTTCGATTTTTCCCGCACTCTTTTTGATTGCGTCAAAGATATTGGTTTTGAGCCAGTGATCTTTATCAAGCATTACGAGCCATTTAGGAATATCTACTTTGATTTCTTTTATGTGAAACTCAAACAAAAGCTGGGCAAGAATACGCTTAATTTCAAATTCGTCAAGTTCCATACAGCTTACGGGAATTACAGGCACATTGTAAATTGACGCCATTTGAGCAGCGAGATTTTTTGCTCTTTCGCTTTCGGGTTCGGTTGAGTTGAGCAAAACAATAAAAGGTTTGTTAATCTCTTTCAGTTCGTTAATAACCCGCTGTTCGCTCTCAATGTAGTCTTCCCTGTCAATATCACTGATTGTACCGTCAGTTGTTATTACCAAGCCGATTGTCGAATGATCTGTAATAACCTTTTTGGTGCCGATTTCGGCAGCGTCATCAAAAGGAATTTCCTTATCGAACCAAGGCGTTTTAACCATTCTCGGCTGTTCGTCTTCACTGTAGCCGATTGCACTGTCAACTATATAACCTACGCAATCAATCATTCTTACCCTGAAAGAAGTGTTGTTTCCCAGATCAACTTCAACTGATTCTTCCGGTATGAATTTAGGTTCGGTTGTCATTATGGTTCTTCCCGATGCCGACTGCGGAAGTTCATCGAGAGTTCTGCGATATACCGCCTCATCCGTTATATTCGGCAATACCAGAGAGTCCATAAATTTTTTTATAAAAGTTGACTTACCTGTTCGCACAGGACCTACAACACCGATATACACATCTCCGTCTGTTCGGCGTGAAATGTCACGATACACATTTCTTTCTTCCATTTTTGTACCTCCTAAACTCTCGGAATAAGCAGCATTCGAGGTATATCCTCATTTTGTGCCGCTGCCGAATTTTCTTCAATCAGTTTATCAAGTGCCGTATTATGCGATTTGGCAATACTCCACAGACTCTCCCCCGCTTGCGCAAAGTACAAAGTCAGAGCACACTCTTCGGGCTTTACGGGTTTATCTTCAAATATCTCTACATCGGAAACCGCCCTTATATTTTCTTTTGCGGCAGCCGAAACGGCAAATTTAATTTCACACCTGATTTCAACTGTGCTGTCATCGGCAAGTCGATAGCTTATACTTGCTACACGAGGTTCAACATACAATGCACAGTTATACTCACTGCTTGATGTCATAAGATGAGAATAGTCTATATTGCGTTCAATAAACACAGGTATTTTATCTTCGTTTTCGGCAAGAATACAAATATTTACCTTACCCGAAACAGTTATACCCTTATCGTCGCAAGAATAATCAGCAGTAATTTGGTTTGATGATATGTTTATTACTTTGCTGATTTTTCCGTTATCGACAGCAACCGAAGATTTTTCAATATGAGAATCATTAAGTTTTGCAAGATCACTTACTATATTCAATTGTATAAAAGCGGGTTGAGTTGCACATTTAACAGAATATGCGTCTGTAACTACATTTTCGTCAGCTATTACATAGCCTTCTTCTGTAAGACAAAGTTTTAAATCAAGCAGTAAAAGAGGTTTATCTGACATAACATCATTCTTAAGTCTGATGTCATAAGACATAATATCGCAGGAAACACAGTTAATTGTATTTTCGTCGATACCCTCGCAATCTATAATTTGATTAAAGGGCAATAAGTAATCAAGTTTTCCTGTTTCGCCGCTCTCAACATCAGTTATATATAATAGCTTTAAGTTGATTTCGCCGTTCGCCATAAGTTTACCTGTAACAGCTTTGGTATCGGTAATATTCACACTTATATCGGTACTCAAGATTGATTCAATTACAGGCTTATCTCCCACAGAAACTTCTTCTACCACGCTGAACTGTTCTTGGCAAAGAGAAGTCAGGCTTGCACATTTTA
>OHKT01000363.1_pt1 | contig 17623 bp, 10 predicted proteins | sample 1568871 | NCBI WGS metagenome assembly OHKT01 (sample SAMEA3879558, study PRJEB24766) | human gut metagenome | biome: human-associated habitat; feature: feces | place: USA | collected 1985/1987
GTCGGTCAACACGCCTATCAGTTTATCTCCTCTGATTAAAGCAGAGTCGAATGCATCCCAAGGACGTCCGGTCAGCGACAAGGTCTGCATCTCCTGATAGGGGAGCAATATACGGTGTGCCAGCATTTGCAGCGAGTTGAAGGTGGGGAATAAGATAATCTTTGCCGACGGGAGTTTTCTCATGACGGTATTGGCGAAGCCGAAAAACAACGGGTCGCCCGAAGCGAAAACGATTATTTCGGGATGTTCCTCGTAACGGCAGAATACCGCATCCAGCGGGACGGTGATGTCTATCCATACGGCATCTTCCGGCAAATAAGCGTGTACCAATTCATGATGACGTTTTCCTCCCGAGAAGACTTTCCCTTGAGAAACCAAGTTCCGGATTTCAGGAGAAAGAAATTGATTCCGGTTATCGCTTATACCTATTATATAGAATGTTTGCATGGACTTATACATCTCTTCCCGGTTTCAGTTGTTCCGCATCATCAAAAGTAAGGATGGCATTTACCAGAGTCGCTGCCAGATTGCTTCCCCCTTTGCGTCCTTCTACTATCAGTTTGGGGATATGGCTGAAAGGTTTCACCATGTGTTTGCTTTCGCAAACGTGCACAAAGCCCACCGGAGCAGCGATGATGCCGCATGGATGCGCTTTTTCTTTCCGTATCAGGTCACACAGTTCCATCAATGCTGTAGGGGCATTACCGAATACATATAAAGCTTCCGGATGTTCCTCTGCTGCCATACGTATACCGGCCTGTGTACGGGTGATTCCTTTTTCCGCTGCCATTGCCGCTACCCGTTCATCGGAAAGATAACATTTCACTTCTACCCCCAGTCGTTGTAAAGCTCCTTTGCGGATACCACTGGCAGCCATCGTCACATCCGTAACAATCGTTTTCAACCGACCGTCCGCTATTTTCTGATAAAGCTTTTCCACAGCACCTTTGTCCGTATACAGCAGCTTTTCCATTTCAAAATCAGCCGTAGTATGGATGGCATGCAGCAAAGCCCATTTATGATCCAGAGGAATATTCTTATTTTTTAGTTCCGACTCAATGGTCCGGAAACTTTGTATCATGATGTCCTGACCTATCCCCTTAGTTGGTTGTTCATCCTTATCCGGACGGTTATAATATCCCCGGGGAGTAATGAACTTGCCGTTCCACGTATAAGACTGCGAATTACCGATCAGGATGACCGTAAACATGTCCACTTCTTCGGGATTGAAATCAGCAAGTGTCGTCAGATGCACTTCCTGTTCCTCCCGTCCTGCCTGGCGTACATAACCTACCGGAGTCTCCGGAGCGCGTCCTTCTGCGAGAAACAACTCTTTCAGTCGATAGAGTTGCCAATACCGCCCTTCGCTTTTCGGATTGTATACAGCCGTTACGAAATCAGCCATGGCTGCCGCACGGATACGACGCTCGATCCGTTCCCACGGTGTCATCAAGTCGGAGAGGGAAATCACACAGAAATCATGTCCCACAGGAGCACCCAGCAGTGAAGCCGCTTTCTGAAAAGCACTGATACCCGGCAAGGCAATCACTTCGACGTTGCTGTTCCGTTCCCGCTTCATCTCGTAAATCAGCGGAGTCATTCCATAAATCCCCGCGTCGCCGGAACTGATGACACAAACCGTTTTTCCCTGTTCCGCCAATTCAAATGCCTGTTCCGCACGAGTGCGTTCTCGCTTCATGCCCGTATCTATACATTCTGTTTCAGGGTGGAGATAAGGCTGGATAAAACGGAAATAATATTTATATCCCACTACTACATCCGCTTCGCGAACCGCCTCCAGAACCGCAGGCGTAATGTCTTGTTCGCTGCCCGGTCCGATGCCGGCAACTATTATCTTTGGCTGTTTCATATCGCTTATATTTCTATCATGCAAAGATACATTCTATTCTCTAAATTTCGGGTATAAAAGGGTGTAAAAAGGGCTACACCCTTTGCCTGGAATGGTGTAGCCATCCGGGGCAAAAGGTGTAGCCATAAGAGGGAAAGGGTGTAGCTATTTCAGCAACGCCTCAATGTGTTCCATATATAACTTCCGGATAGCGGGTTGTTCGCCCAGTCCCTGCATACGGACATTGGCCTGATAACCTGCTTTTTCCATTTCCGGTTTCCATACTCCGACGATGTCTTCTTTCGTATGATTACCGCATACCAGCAACAACGGTATCAGTGTCACTTGTTTCGGGCGTGTCTCCTTCAACTGTGCCAGTGTAGTGTCCAGTGTAGGATAACCCTCGATGGTGCTGACGTGGAAGTTTTTCAGTCCGTGGGCTTTCATCATATAGTCCAGCATGGCGTAAGTGGCGGTACTTGGCAATTGATTGCCGTGTCCCACATAGATGACGTCCTCTTTCTTTCCGGGCTGTTCCTGTGTCAGAATTTCGATAACCTTTTCGCAATCTTCCACTGTATAAAGCAATGGATTACCTACTTTTATTTCTTTAAAGAAGGGCTTCACGCTCTCCGCATCGCGGCGGACGGAAGTCATTTCACTTCCTTCAATCAGTGTTGTACTCTGTATCAGTACACGCGAATATCCTTCGCTTCTGAGTTTCAGCAGTGCATCTACCGGACTGTCTTTATGAACGCCTTGCTTCTCCAGCCTGCGCCGAACAATGGGAGAGATATACGCTTCGCGCACTTCAAACTGCGGAAAAGTTTCTTTTGCCTCACGGGTGATTACATCGAGCGTCAGTGCACGCGTATCAGGGTCCGAACTTCCGTAATGGGTAATGAGAAGGGCGGTCTTCTCCCCCTGTGCAGAGGAGAAGAGAGCCACACTCAGTAAACAAAGAGTGATGAAAAGATGCTTCATATCAATAATAAGTTGTTATGCGTTAATTCTTTAGTTTTAAAGTCAGACTCACCACCAACATACGTCCCGGTGAGTACAGGGTGAAGTTCTTCGTCAGAGGTCTCATATCCCTCTTGTTGAAGATATTGTCGATACCGATACCGGGTTCCAGGAAGAAACTGCTGAAACAGTCGAAGGAGTGGCGGGTGTTCAGGTTCCAGATACCGTAACCCGGAGCATCTCCGTCGGCATCTCCCGGATAGTAGCATTTACTTTGCAGACGGCCGTTCAGGTTGAGGTTCATGGTGTAGTCACCCCATGAATGTGCATAGTTTCCGCTGATGGTTGCCGTGTGGCGGATGCTGCGTTGAATGTTTTGCCAGCCTTCTTCACCTTTACCGCGGGCATAAGCGTAGGTATAGTTACCATTCAGCGTAAAGCCGGCGAATGGATTGCCTGACAAACTCACCTCAAAACCACGGACGGTAGCCTTTTCAAAGTTGATGTATTCTTTCAGGTTCACATTCTTGGTAGATGATAAGTCTGCCAGTTCGGGGAATTCTTCTTTCAGTTGCTGCTGGGCCTCAGCGGACAAATCATTGAATGCGGTTACTTTGGAAGACACCATATCTGTCAGATAATTCAGATATCCCGTAACAGAGGCACTGAAACGGTTGGTGCGGTATTCCATATTGATGGAGTAGTAGTTGCTGTGTTCAGGCTTCAGGTCAGCATCACCGATGGAGATGGTGTATTTGCTACCCATTTTCTTGAACATGCTGTAATACAATTCGTCTACACCGGGAGCACGGAAACCTGCTGCATACGTGGCACGTACGTTGAAGTTTCCAACATTGTACATGGCTGCCACTTTCGGGGTGAAACGTCCGCCTGCCTGTTCGTGATAGTCATAGCGTGCACCGACAATGCCTGTGAAGTGATCCCACAATTTTACCTCATGCTGTCCGTAGCCCGACAAAGTATATACTCCCTTGTCTACATCGGCATCGGGACGAACAAGAATGTCCTTGCGGTAGTCCACTCCGAAGACAGTAGTACTGTTGGTGGTGAAACCGAAGATACCTTTCAGTTCGGCATCATGGAACTTCTGTCTTTTGGTGAATGCGTAGTCACCCGGTTGGTAATCACCGGCTGCCAGCATGTATTTGTAGCGCGAAGTATAATTGTTACCTACATAATCCAACTGGATGGAGGAACGTTTATTCAGTCTGTACTTGGCTCCTGTACCCCAGTTGTAACCTTCGTAATGCGTATTATAATCATTTCCGCCTGTCATACCGTCGCGTTTGGCAGGGCGGTCGGTCATACGCCAGTAATATCCGCCATTGGCATAGAACGAGAGTTTTTCCGTAGCATCGTAGGTAAATTGCTGCGAAAAGTTATTCATGCTGTAGCCGATGGAAAGCTGATCGAGGGTTTCAACCAGGTCATCATTCTTGTCTACGGTCAGGCCACTGTTCTGCCAGCCATCCGAGTGATCGTATTTATAAGCAGTGTAAGAAGCGAGCTTTCCTTTGGCAATGTCCAGGTTGAGGCCTTGTGAAAACTGATTCTTTCTTGTATAACGGCTGTTGGTGGTGAAGGAGATTTCATCTTTCGGTTGGTTGGTGATGATGTTGATAACACCGGCAATCGCATCCGAACCATAGAGCGAAGAAGCTGCACCGTTTAGAACTTCGATACGCTTCACACGGCTCATGTCTATCTGGCTGATGTCGATATTACCGCTGATATCCCCCGTCACTTTACGTCCGTTAATCAGTATCAGTACATATTTATTGGAAAGTCCGTTCATCATCAGATACGAACCCATGGCATTCGGGGAGAAGGAAAGAGAAGGAACCATCATGGTCATGGCCTGTTGGAAATCCGTGATTCCGGCACGTTTTATTTCGTTAGCGGTGATGACGGACACCGGTGCCGGAGTATTTTTCAGTCGCTGATGCGTACCCGTACCGGTTACTACTACAGGATTCAAATCCACAGTTTTATCTACGGAAGTTTCACCTTTATCAGCCTGTGCCCATGCACCGGCAGCGATACTTCCCATTAAGAGAGTCGTTAAGAATCTTTGCTTTATCATAAAATTATCGTTTGTTTGGAAATGCAAAGATATGGGGAAGATGAGGGCAAGAAAATACCCACTGATGGGTATTTCTATTGTTAAAAACCCTTGTTTATAGGTATGGACTCTTTAACTTTTATTCAAAGGGTGACGGATGTCTATCATTATTCCGGAACATAGATAATTTCTCCACTTTCCAGTTGGTAGGCTACACCGACTTTTTTCCCTCGCTTGCCGGAAGTTTCCTGTTCCTCGCTGGGAGTGTATCGTTTGATTTCCTGTCCTTCTTTCGTAATGATTTCCATATTCTCTTTTCCGGGATTCTTCACCATAGTGAAGTCTTCTTTGGAAAACATTTCCGTCATGTTGAAGCGGGTGACGAGGGCAACCATCAGTGCGACGGCAAAGACCATGGCTACATCAAAAAGGTTCGCTACCGTACCCATCGGGTCGGAGTCCGTTTGGTTGTGGAGCAGTCTGTTTCGTTTCATATTTTTTTATGAGGCTGAGAGTTATTCATTGGTTTTGTTTCGCAGAGTCTTGTCCAGATATTCCAGATCATTTATTTCACGGGCATACCAGCGTTGTTTCACTTGCAGAGTGATGACGCCGACTGCGGCAATCACCATACCGACCACGGTGGTGGCAAAGGCTACCTGCATATTGTAAGCCATTGAGGAAATATCTCCTGTAGCCAGTCCGACAAGGGCGGGACCCATCGGAATCAGTGTTCCCATCAATCCCAGCATCGGGCCGAGTTTGATGAAAGTGCGCGAGCGTCCCAGCTCTTTTTCGGCGTCTACTTCGAAGTTGGCAAGCAGGCGTTCGCAGTAGGCGGCGTTATCACGGTGCTCGGCAAGCTTTTTCAGGCAACGGAGCAAAGGTTGTTTCCCGGCTTGGGGCAAGCTCTGCAACTGTTCGTTAATGTTTTCAGGAGTGATGGTTTCCAACATTTCGGAGAGTTGCTTTTGTAGTTTCATTCGTTGGTAGAATTCTCCGAAGAAACCTCCGGCAAGGATAATGGCGCGGAGGAAGAACAGGAGTAATAATACAATGACCGGAACAAGTAATCCGTTGGATATCCAGAAGAGTGAGTTTGAAATGGTTTCCATAATGATATTTATAATTTTAGTAGTTACTGTTTATTTAGTAGCCGGTAGCTATGATGCTCAGTACGACTATGAATAAGTTTACAATAAAAAGGATTTCGAGGCGCAAGGCTTTATCTCCCAAGAGGATTTGTAGCAATCGGGCACCGATACCGATAAGTAAGAATGTGGTGGTGGCTACTGTCCATGAGAGCATATTGAAATCAATACCCGGGAAAGAGAATAATAATTCAGCCAGTATATAGCATAGTACGCCACCTATCAATAAACCGGGGTAAAGGTGGAGCAGGAAGGTGACGCTTCGTTTGAATGCAGTGTCTCTTGTACGCATTCCGGAGAAGCAGTCGAAGCAAAAGGTTATCAGGATGGCGGCTTCCAATGTGATGCAAACTGATACATCCAGCATTTTCTCCCGGGAAGCGAAAAAGGCTGCTATTGCTGTCTTAGATTGCTCGGTTACCCAAGGAGTAATGAGTAAAACAAATAGGGCACAACATAGTGCTGTCAGCCACGTTCCCCAACGGGGATAGAAGCCGACCTTCAGCAGGAAGCTGAGGGCGATGAAGATTGCTAATATGGGGATGACGTAATTCATAGTTATATTTTTGTTATGGGGTTACCAGCGTAGCCATTAATATTCAGACTATCTTAATTCCCCTCCTCTCGGGAGGAGGGGTGCCCGAAGGGTGGGGTGGTAGGTGAGAAAAAAATCCTTATTTTTAATATTAATAGGTATTTTGTTGTTTTACCTACCACCTCCCCCTACGGGTACTCCTCCTCCCGAGAGGAGGAGAACTAAGATAGCATACCGAAAGGAAACCTTGCTCCAGTACTATGCTGGCTATTTAATTTTCCTTCTTTTAATTAATGCAACCAGTCCAATGAACACCACCAGTACCACGCCTCCAATCACTAATCCGTTTGTAGTACGTTTCTGCGTTATCTGTTCCGGTGTCAGCTTCTTTTCTTTCAATACTACATCTTTTCCATTGGTCGAAGCGGCTTCATATATTGCTTTCATATCCTGATTGAATTCCTGTTTTTCTTTCGCATCCAGATTATCTGCAACGAACGACTGTAATTTGGCATTATCGCATACAAATTCCGTGCAAGCGGCACCCTTCTCACGGGTTATTTGTGCATGTAGTGCAGCTGTTGCTTTCAACTGTTCAGGGCTTGCTTTCCAATAGCCTTTCCGTGCACTTTCCAGCATCACCGCAGTCATAGCCTGATAGGATGCCGGATTCACCCGGAGAAAATAATCTTGTATTCCGAGTTTATTTTCATCCTGAATGTACATCCGGTACAGGTCATTAAAAATCTCCTTATCCATTGCCGACGGACGCATTACATGCCAGCCAAAGATATTGCGGAAAATCTCTCCGAACATTTGTGCCGAACCTGCACCGCCTTTCATCCGTTCTTGTATGAATGTCGGATTCAGTATCGTAGCCCGCGTCTCCACAGCAATCGCCTCTTTGGTCTCCTGCATACGGCGGTTGGTACGATTACGATAATCGGCCATATAAGCATCCGGTTCTTTACCTGTCAGTGTTTTTACAGTAAGAGATAATCCACCGGTGAATTCATATACGTGGTCCAATGAAATAGGTCCCCACGTATTACTCTGCCGTGGTTGAATGACTACATCCGTTTCGGAGAGGGCAGAGGCAAACAAATCTTTCTGAACCTCACCCCAGTTATCTTCATCACCATAAGCGGCACCCATATTATTGAGATATCCTTGGGCGATTTCCTTTTCATCCTCCCATGATCCACTATGCTCGGTATATCCCATGATTCCTGTACTGTATCCACTGTTGACAGGACCGAATACACGCATCACAGACATTTCCCGTGCACGTTTTGGAGAAGTCCCTTTTTCCACCAGTAACTTTTCCTGTAGCACTGTTCCCGATGCCACATAGTTGGGATATGCTTCGTCCTTTGCTTCCGACGCCAGGCGAACCGCATCCGTCAGCAACTTCAGACGTGATCCGGCTATGTCGCGAAGCTGTCCTGAGACTTGTACCACTACATTAATACGTGGACGCCCCAGTTCTTCGCTGGGCACAAGTCTCAAATCTACTACACGTCCTTGTCCGTCGCGTACAGGCTCCACACCCAACATCCAGAAGACTTGTGCCAGCGTGGCTCCTTCGGTTGTGATAAATTCACCCGCCCAGAAAGTATAACTCACTTTCCGCGGATATTCCCCATGTTTGCCGGTGTATTGTTTCAGGGTTGCTTCCGCCAGTCGTTTTCCGTCTTCCCATGCACGTGGATTAGGGGTTGTTTCAGCATTTACGCTATACATATTCCTTCCTGTGGGCAATACATTGGGGTTCAATACCGGATCTCCACCCGGAGCAGGCAGAACTGTTCCTCCATTCAGACCGCGTACCATTGCGTTGAATTCATTGGCGGTAGAAGCTATTAGTTGTTCGCGATAGCGCAATGCGGGGCGAAGGTCCGGGGCAATGGCAGCCGTATCACGAGGCGGATTCTGTAACATAGCCGTCAGTCGTTTCTTTGCCGTTGGCAGATAATGGTGGACTATATATGTAAAGTCTTGCAATTGTTCCGTAGTAATCTTGCCTTTGTCCCGGTCAGTTTTGGCCGTTTCGTAAGCTAGGGCATCTGCGCTGACGGCAAGGGTGGTTTGCAGTAAGTCACGTTCCAAATAAGGTTCACCCATCGTGTAGTATGCACCCAGCATCTTCTCATTAGCTATTTCTTCGGTAAAGGCATCCAGACGTTCCAGTTCTTCGGCAGTATAGGGTTTGTCCGGTACGGAATCCAGTTCCAGGTCCCGGTGAAGTCCCAGGCGAACAGTCTCTTTCTTGACGCGCATTCCCAGCATGCGATGTCTTTCCGTTCCTTCATCCAGAAGTTTATGAATATCTTCCAGCAATTGGTTATATCGCTGTCTCATGCCACTTTCCGCATAAGGCGGAGTCAGATGAGTGACGAGTACAGCATGTGTACGTCGTTTGGCAATAATACCTTCTCCTACATTTCCCGTAGTATAGAAATAGAAATGCGGCAGATTACCTACCAGTGCTTCCGACCAGTCTGCCTGTGATAAACCCACATTCTTTCCCGGAGTATATTCCAGGTTTCCATGTGTACCGAAGTGTATCAGTGCATCCGCTTTAAAACCTTTCTGCATATACAGATAAGGTGCCAGATAGCTGTGAGGCGGCGCTACGGGCATGCCATGTACCAGCTTGAAATCATCGTCTCCCAATGCCGGACGGGGTTGTGGAAACAATAACACATTGCCGAATCGCAGGCAGGCAATGGCGATACTGTCTTCCGTGGCTAATAAATTGCCGGGAGCGTCTCCATAACGGTCAGTCACTTCCTTGTACTTTTCCGGCAGGATCACTTCTTTTGCCCAGGTTTCATATTGTCCGGTAGACAGCCATACAGGGTGTGCTGTTTTCAGGAATTGTTCCTGTGCCCCTTTGGCATACGAACCCATGACAGAACCGTCACGGTATATCCTGTTTCCGAATTCTTCTACGGTGGCAGGCAGGTTGCTTACGTCATATCCTTCATTGCGCAAGCGTTTCAGGAAGTTATAAAGAGAAGGAATCACTTCCATGCCGCTTGCCAGCAAGGCATCTTTACCGGGTGTCTTGAAGTAGCAGATGGCGACGCGTTTGTCCTTGTTGGATTTATCGCGAAGAGACATATATTTGCTGATATGCTCAACTAAGGCATCCATCCGTTCCGGTTCCGGTGTGTGCAGAATATATCCTTCTTCATTCTCATTTTGTGTGGAAATACATAAGGGGGCCATGCCTCCGTCTATTTCGGGTACTACTACACGTGCCGTCAGTGTACCTCCACTTACAGGTACGTTGGGATTCAGCCATTCTTCACGCGGCTGTACCAGTGGGAAAGGCATGAAGAGGGGAATATTTTCCTGATGTAACCCGTTAATGAGCGAGTCATTTCCCAGACGTCCCATAGGCAGATAAATTAATCCGTCGGGATGAAGGGTACGTATCAGGTCTTCGCGTCCCTTACCGCTACCGGTGATGGGATAAATGTTGAAACCTGCCTGTGTCAGACGGGAGATTAGGGTATCTACATGGGCGCGGGTACCTTCTACCGGAAAACTGATGCCTGAGATAAAAGCAAGATTGCGCCCACCTTCGTGATAGAGTTGCTTTTGTTTCAGATATTCAGTCAACTCTTGTGGAGTTTTGAAGTATTGGCCGTATTCCTGATGATAAAACAGGTTGTTGGGTAATTCTATGGGATTTTCAAAAGAACGGTCACCCAGTCGATGGGGAGTGGAGATGTGTCGCAGATAGCGCAAAGCATTCCTGTAGTTCTGTCTGCAAGCATTTTGGAAATACATTTGCAGGGTCTCCTGTTGTTCAGGAGTGATATTGTGGTTGACGATGAAGTTGAAGTGTCTTAGCGCATTGGTAAAAACTGGAATACCTTTGGCAGCTACCCGTTCCAGTTCCGCTACTTGTGTTTCGTCCAGAAACAATCCTCGTCCGTACATCATGATGGCATCATAGCCGGAAAGGTCTTTCACTTCCTCCATCTTGATGCACTTCACGCGGATATGGCTGCAATCATTATTCAGTGCGATGTCTGCTGCTTGTGCGGGCAGGGGATTGATGATGAGGATGCGGGTAGGTGCCCACCAATAATTGTAGGCTGCAAAGCAAACGATGACCACGGCGATTATGCAGCCAAGGATTATTCCTGTTCTTTTCTTGTTCATAGTAAGCGTTTTTGTTTTTTGCGACATTTTCTTCGAACATAATTTATGCTCAACACTATACCGGTTACTGAAGTTACTGTTCCACCCAGTAGTAATATCCATAGTACTGTCTTACGTAAAGTGGTATTTGAATTCAAGCCCGGAAGACGCATCCGGTGCATAGCCGTATAACTCCAGTATTTCCAACGGGAAGAGGTATTGACATAACGGATGATACCTGTTTCTGGATGAATATAGAAAACACTCCGGTCAGGATCATCCACCGTTATTTTCCAGACGGGAAGTTGACTTCGTCCACGATACATACTACTCATATCGCGGTAATAAGTTTCAAAATGGTTCAATAGTGTCATGTGTATCTCCGGACGTTGATGTGCCGGAATACTGTCGGCAGCATATACACTTTCCACACCTTCCCGAATCTCTTTTTCCTGAAGTTGCAGGGTATGTGGTACACTATCTGTAGCATCAATATATTGTTCTCCCTTTTCATCTTTAACGGTATAGTAGGGATGTTCCCGGAAATTGCTCCATTCTATCTGCCGAACTTTCGGGAAACTGGTAATCACGGTGCGATAATCCAGCGTGTAATCTTCTGGTTGGGGCGCCTTTGCTTGCAGTGTACGTAGCGGACTGCTCTTCAAAGCCGGTTTATGAATCCATTCCGGAATGTCGGCAACGGACATCATGCCACTGAAAGTAAAGGTCAATACGAATATTCCGAAAAAAATGCCACTGACATAGTGCCAATAATACCATTTCTTCCGGTAAGGTGAGAACCCTTGGCGATGACTCTTACGTGTCCTGTGCCATACGTCGACTGTAACCCATATCCCTGCAATTACCATAAGGCAACCTATGCCGGATAACCAAATAACGGTTTTACTCCACAATGTGGCGTCTTGCCGTAGCCAAGTGAAATATACCCAATGGGGAATAGCTCCCAGCCATGCCCAGAAGCGTTCGTTTCTGTTGGAAAGTTGTAATACTTCTCCGCTTTGTGAACTTATGTAAAGCTGTGTTTTTGCATCATCAGCAAAATGTATCTTATAAATGGGCATTTCCTTTTTCAGTTCACCGAAAGGTATCCACTGATCCAGTGTATGTAGAGTGTCAATGTATGCAATGGGGGAGGCGGACCATAAGGTAGCTATTTGCCGGATGCGTTCATTGTCGATTATCGACAATGTGTCCGATGGGTCCAGGTGAAGTTCATGTATTCCTTTGTTGGTACGGATATGGAAGATTGTTTGTTCCAGACTGCGGTCTAAGGTGAGTTTTTTCACTTTTTCTCCTTTGGGCAGACGTGAAAGGACAGAAGTGATATCAGGCAGTGAGTCGCCTGAGGCGGAGAGTAATTCTTGCTTTTGTAGTTTTTCCTTTGCACTGACACGTGGAAAGCGGTGGTACATCATCACAAAAGCGGAGAGGAACCACATAAGAAATAGGATACAAAGCAGTGTGCCCAGTATCCTATGTAAAGAGTACATTAATTTGGTAATGATATTCATCTGTTATTCCACATCTTTTCCGGCAGCATATCCGTCTTTCTTTTCCATGATATTTAGCATGCGATGTTTCAGCATAAAGCGGATATGGTTGATGAAAATTTCCTGTATCTCGGGTACCTGTCCCAGTCCTTCCATACGGACATTCACGGTGTAGCCTTCTTTTTCGAGTGCTTCTTTCCAATCTTCGGCGATGTCATTCTTGGCATGATCTCCGGCTACGAACATAAATGGTACCAAGGTAACTTGTTTCGCCTTTCCGGCTTTCAACTGTGCCAGCATTGTCTCAAATGAAGGATATCCTTCGATGGTACCTACGTGGAAGTTACTCAGTCCGTTAGCTTTCAGCATATAGTCCATCTGGCTGTAAATGGCGGTGCTGGGAGTATAGGTGCCATGACCGACAAGTACGAAATGCTCACCTTTCTTAACGGATGCTTTTTGATTTTGCGTATCAGTGAGTCTGTTATTCAATATTTCAACTACCTTTTCTGCATCTTCCACTGAATAGAGCAGGGGAGTGCCGATACGGATTTCCTTAAAAAAAGGTTGTACACTTTCCATATCTCGACGAAGTGACTCCATTTCTACGCCGTCAATGATGTTCGAGCTTTGCACAATAACATGTGTGTAACCTTCACTACGCAGACGGAGCATAGCATCTAGCGGAGTTAGTTTCTCGATGCCGCGTGCTTTAAGACGACGGATAATGATACGGGAAGTAAAGGCTTCACGTATTTCCAGATTAGGGAATGCTTCGTGGGCTTTCGCATTGATAGCGTCAATGGTCAGGGCACGGGTATCATCGTGCGTAGTACCGAAGTGTACCATCAGCAGGGCGGCTTTATCACCGGGTTTCATACTTGCGAGCATATCGCTTGCTACGAAGTTTTCCCCCTCGTGCGCAGAGCATAGGAAAGTGAGGTTGCAAAGAAATAAAAGGATAAATAGCTTTTTCATAAGGTAGAAATGATGCTTTTTAAATATTTTGAAAAAGGTTATGTGTCAATTTATATTTTAAGTACAGATTATACGAAAATTACAAGAAAGAGATTAATGATTCTTGTTATCGTATAACCTGTACCTGAATATATGATGATTAATCGTTTTCAACGACACGTATCATGTCGAAGTAGAATTTACCTTCCACTTCTGCTCCCTTTTCTACGGTACCGGTCTTAATGTCGTAGATATAGATAATAGCATTGGCATCCTCTTCTGTATCTACACCGATGTAGGCTTTATCGTTAAAGATAACGGAACGTTGCGAGAAGCGGCCACCGCTGTAAGCAATTTCTTTGCCATTGTAGCTCAGGCGAGTTTTGGTTCCAGTAGTAAGGTCAATGATGGCATAGTAATGTGAGAATGCATCAATAACTGTAGGTTTCTTTATTCCTGCAGCAGCAGCTTTGTCGCTAATAGGTGCATTATCGTTGCGAGCATATACCAGAGCTTTGTTATTTCCTAAATACTGAACAGTCATCAACTTACCATCTGCATTGGAATAACCATTGTAAGAGGTATCAAACTCTGTTTCACCCGCTTTGATACGCAGCAACATACCTTTTTCAAGACCGCTTGCTTCTTCATGGAAACAAGCCAGATAAAGATTACCAGCTTCGTCATATGCTACGCAGTCCTGCATCAATTCTCCGTAAGCACTTCCTGCCATTTCACCTTCAACGGGAGAAATAATATCTTTTTCCACCTTCATAGTTGATGGGTTGATGATGGCTGCATGAAAATTAGGCTCTTGTTCACTTGCAACAGTTTGGCCTGCCTTTTCTTTCCAGTAGTAGAAGTAATATAATTTATTGTCTGACTTGCGGTAGGTGAGAATACCTGAACTTGTCAGCTTTTTCCAGTCGGTAGGAGCGGGTATAGTTACTTCACCTTCATCAAGGATAGTTAAATCGTCTGCTTTCAGTTTCGTATAAAGAACTTTATCCTTGTCGCCGTTGGTAGATATGATAACGAGTGTGTTATCGTCAATCCAGGCATGTGTGTAGGCACGTACTTTATAAGTATTAGTCTTGAAAGGGCGCTCTACAATCACATCGATTTTATTATTCTTGATCTGATACTTTACGAAGCGGTCAGCGGAACCAGGGATTTGATAATAGTATTTCCCTTTTGAGATAGACTCCATAGAGTAATCTCCGAGTTCCGATCCTACTCCTTCAACGGTGATGACACCTCTATCAGCCGTCAATGTACTGGTACTAGTGACAATAGTAGTGTTTTTACTGCTCATACCGCCATGCTTACCTACGGTTACAAAAAGGTCGAAGTGATAATCACCTTCATTGATACCCGGATCTGGAGTAGGAGTAGGATCATCATCAGAACAAGCCGTAAATGAGATTGCCATCATGGCTGCCATAAAGGCCAAGAGTGTAAATTTGAATTTTTTCATCTTGAATAATTATTAATGATTAGTTAATGAATAATCGGAACTTGGCAAAAAAAGCACGTCCGGGTTTTTGCAACTTATAGTTATCATAGGCTGTCTTGTCGAGGAAATTGGTACACTCTAAAGCAATGTTGTAGCGTCCGCGTTTCCATGAGTAGGTAATATCAGCATTGCAGATATGTTGAGCCGGAATGCGTGCCTTGCCTTCAGTGGCACCATAAGCCTCCCACAAAAGGTAATACCAGTGTATCCACTGATAAGTGCAACCTAGGCGTAGCTTGCTTTCTGGTAATGCCACGTTACGGAAAGTATAGTATGCTTCCGCACTACCAAACAACCAAGGACGGTTGGGTACACGGTTGTCGTAGGTAGCCGATGGTTTTCCGCCATTCTTGTACTTCTGTTGGTCGCGGGCATCTTGATAGCTGACGTTGCTGGCAAGTTGCAGCTTACCTTGCCAATCGTAGCGTACCTCTCCTTCCACACCCTTAATGTGGACTGCGGGTACATTGGTATATTTCATTGTACCTTCTTTTTCAGCAACTTCGCTCTGAATATAGTTGTCAACCTTGCGGAAGAATCCGCTTGCTTCGTAGTAGAAGGTATGTCCGGTACCCGGATGCCACGTACCGAATAGACCGGCATTGAAGTTATCACTGTTTTCCGGTTTCAGTGCTACGTTGGCGTAGACATTAGTACCGTTTCCCAATAGTTCGCGTGCGATGGGAAGTCTCACACTATGCTCATAGGACACTTTCACGGCTAAAGCTTCCGCTACAGTGTACCGAAGTCCGACACCGTAGCCTAGATAGTTCTTGGTTGTGGAACCTTGTACCGCTTCAGAACCGGTCACGCTAGGCTGATCGGTCTGCCGGATATTCGGGTGATTGATATAATCCTTTATGAAAAACACATTCTCCATCTTGCCCTCTAATAACGACTGATTGTAGGAAAAGCCCAGGATATGTTTGGACACAACATCGTTGGATGGCTCGAAAGTGGTATCTAAATCATCATAACGGTCGTTGCCGGTACGACTCAGATGATAGTTCAAGTTAAAGTTATGATGATTGTTCAGTTTATAATCCAGATTGGCACGGACCACAGTCAGTGGGCGCTTATAATGGCGCATGGATCGTTCTTTGCCCATAATTTCATTACGCTGGCCATCTATGTATCCACCATCCCAGTAATATTTTCGGTAGGTGGTGTCCACGGTCAATGAGTGATCCCAAGTATGGGAGAGGGCAGCATTCAGCTGCATATTCTTCAGAATGAAATTACGCTTCTGGTAATGTGCTGAGATATTCCAGGCATCTGAGTTCTTTTCTGCCATTCCATATACTTTGTCTTGAACAGAACCCGTCTGTAATTCTTTATCTGTCTTGGAATAGGAAGCGGAAACGAAGAATGCATCTGCCCATGACCTGTTGGCAACTCCTACCTCTATTTGCCCCAGTAAGGAGAAGTAGTCATCGTGGAAGCGTTTAGGATTACCATATATGAAATTGTCACCACTCTCATCCCGCATTTGCACGTCTTTCATCCTATAATCATTCTTTGAATAATTTACTCCCACAGTAGGTCGGATAATCAGTCCTGTTTTAGGTTCTACAAATTGTGCATTCAAGTCTGCTTTGTGCGTATGGAATGAACCGATGCCATAAGAGACATCCAGATAATTTTTCTTATCTTGTTTGGTTATAATATTGATGGCACCACCCAATGCATCCGTTCCCAAGCTGGCAGGAACCACACCTTTATATATTTCAATCCGGTCTATAATATTCACCGGAAGATTAGCAAGTGAAACTCCACTTCCTTTAGTGTCCAACGGCATTCCATCTAAAAAGTAGCGAATAGAATTGCCAGATAAACCATTTATAGACAAATCAAAGTCTGAACCAACACCTCCTTCTTCTCTCACCTTAATGCCTGTTGTACGGTTTACCAGGTCATTGAGGTTATTTAGCGAATTTACTATAGGTTTTATATCGAGAGCATTGACGGAAAAAACTCCTTCTTTCACTTTCTGTGTCTGTGTCTTTCCATAAACCTCAACGGAGTTCAAAGTAACAGCACTTTCTTCCAATGTGAAATTGAGCGTTTTGTTTTGTTGGATATTAGATGTGGACCTTACAGTTTGATAACCTATTAAAGATACGACAAGTGTACATTTTCCAGGTGATACTTTCAGGGAATACCGTCCGTTATCATCCGTATAAGTTCCGGATGTGGTATTTTCTACTGCAATTGTAACTAATGATAAAGGGGTACCGTGTTGGTCTGTAATTTTTCCCGATAGAGTAATCGTATTTTGCGCTATTACACCTATCTGCGATAAACAGGTTAACATAAATAGTACACATGAAATAATTTTCATTTCAATCTCTTAGTTAAAGCATTTATGACTTACTTTACGGGAGTATGTGCATAGAGAAAAAGAATTCTTTATGAAAGATAAAGAATTACCAGCCTCGATGTTTTTCTGCTTCATTTCCCGAAAGCATTAAAACTATGTTGTTCTTGGCAGGTATTCTGACTTATCCATCTTTGAATGCCTTCCCATCCGACCAGCAGACAGTGGCTATTGGAGTATATTCAAGATTTTGAAAGGATTTTACAGCAGCGGGTCTGTTCAGGACTTGCACCTGATTCCCTTTTCATCGCATTCCCATAGAGCCAAGGAGATGCGAAACCAAAAACGCTGCAAAGATATATAAAAAGTAAGTCTGAACAATGAAAATATCTGAAAATGTTTTTTATAACATAAATAGAGGTACAGGCTGAAAAGTAATGTATTTGTACGTTTATAAAGCGAAAGATATGAAATTCAGAAGAAAAAACAATGAAAGAGTGTATAAAAAGGTATCAAAAGAATAAATGATAAATAAAAAAGTTCTATATTGGGGGGTATAAGAAGGTATAAGAAACACTTACGG
>OHKT01000367.1_pt1 | contig 17465 bp, 26 predicted proteins | sample 1568871 | NCBI WGS metagenome assembly OHKT01 (sample SAMEA3879558, study PRJEB24766) | human gut metagenome | biome: human-associated habitat; feature: feces | place: USA | collected 1985/1987
AGTTAGAAAACAAGTTCATAAATATTAGATTATTATAAATATGAAATGGAGGGAAAAGTGTGAATAATAAAGTTCTATTATTATGTAAGTTTATATTATTTATTTTCATCTCAATTTCTTACTTTTATTTAGTTAAAGTCATTTCAAATTCATTTTCAATTACAGTTCAACAAGGGAATATATTAGGTATTATCAGTTTCATTATTTATATAGGTATAATACTCCCCCTAACTTTTGTTTTACTCAAGCAATTAAACAAGTAACAAGAAAGGATGAAAATATTATGAAAAAAATAAAAAAAGGGATATTATTTATAACGCTTGCATCATTAGTCACTACTTTCTCCATGAGTATGAGACCTGTAAACGCTATTGATTATTTAGGAATTGCTCAATCGGTTGCATGGCAAATTGCAAAAAAAGCTAGTAGTGCTTTTTTCAATAGAAAACCTACTATCAAAAAGGGACCAAACTATATAACAAGTGGAACAGGCTCTCTAAAATTTAATACTGATATTGGAGCTAGTGTTAAAGTAAATATTAATCTAGGAAAGTCAAGATTGGAAGTTGACGCATTTGCTCAAACTGATTTCCTAAATTGGCTTGATAAAATCGCAGTTACACTTACTGCACCAAATAATGGGAAAGATGTTATTAATAGGTCTGTAACACATAATCAGCACTCTTATTATAAATCTGCAAGCCCATATGGTATATATAATCTACGATTTACTGATACTGATAAATGTAAATGGGATTGCTACTATACACTAGTTGACTATGCAAAATCAGCATCTAGGTCAGTAGATATGTATCAGAACATTTATAATACGGAAGGCTTGGAGATAAACAGTGTTTATAATGCTTCTAATCAAAAAAGCTATATCCTTCCTACTAAGGATTTAAGTTCAAAGCCATTTTCTTTAAGCAAAGAGAGCATATCATTGAGTGCTGGGGAATTAAATAATCAATTCTATGATGAAAACAGAAAAGTATTTGTCAATGCACTTAGGGATTATGATGTTGATGATAAGATTTTATTCAGTGATATTATTTCTGATATTCAGTACAATAAAGAAGACAATTATACATTATTTTCTTTTGATACTGATGATTCTACTATCCATTGGCCATTTGCTGGCGACTTAACAACTCAATATAAAAAAGGTGATACTTTAAAACTTAAGTTAAAAGTTGTTGAAGAATACAGATACGATAACAACGTTTTTGAAAATCTAGACTATTGCTTAAATGGTATGAAATTACAAGAAAAAAACGAATATCCAAATATTAATGATTATCTTAAATAATTATTATAAAAAATCATGCTTATATAAAATTCAAAAGAGACCAATGGTCTCTTTTTTGTTATTTATCTATATTAATTTCAATTTAATATCAATTCTTTCCAAAATCCCCTCTTTAGTCATTCTATAAATAATATCCATCATCATTTCTAAATCATCCATTCCCACATGATAAGTACAATATGGAATTGCATCAAACCATAAAATGCCATATTCTCCTGGTCTTGTATCAACCCAGCCTTCTAAAAGAGGATTCCCTGAATCTTCTACAGCAATTTTGGAAGGATTCTCACCATCCATAAGATATATATAGTAACAGCCATCCATCATGCAATATTCATTTACATTTGTACCCTCCAAAGCCCCACTTGCAAGCCATTCTTCAGGCAACTTAAACCCATATTCTTTTAATCTATGAAAATTCTTCTTATTTATGATAAATTCCATTTTTCTCCTCCTTGTATTTCTTGCTATCAAATGTATATTCTATTTTCATTTTTGATTGCAAGTAGTCTTTATCATATAATTTCAACTTATCTACTTCTAGATGGTTGATTTTACATTGGATTCTCGTCATTTCTTCTTCCAATTTTTTAATATCATCGTTAATTTCATTACAAATTTGTGGTAGCCAGCTTTTATTTTCATCCTTCATATAATCAAGAAGTCTTTCTACTGATGATTCTTCTGCGTATCTCGTATTTGAGTGTTTTTGTGTTCTAAACAAATCTCTTTCATGAATCGTGTACTTTTTATCACAAAGTTCTAGCAATTCCTTATATGTATCTTCTGTTAGATACATTTCATCAGTCATATCTGAAAAAGAATATAAACATTGCCCATCAATCATAGTCTTTTTCCAGTTTTCATATCCAATTCTTACAAAATCATTTCCATTATTGTACTCATTAAGATATTCATCAAGATTATCATAGACATGAATATCAGCATATTCTGCTTCAATAGGTTTTCTTATAAGTTTTTTTATAGTTTTCATTTTTTTATTCTCCTTCTAGTTATTATTTCTTAATCCATTCTGTAACAGTAATGGTTTTTTCGTAAGTTCTTTTTTCAACTTCATATGGCTGTTCATAAAATGCGTTTTCCTGATACTCTGTCAGCCCCTCTTCCCAATTGATTGCAAAGTATCTACCACATAATTTAACAATAGTAGCAACTCTTCTGGTCCATCTTCGATTTTCACCCCATTCAGACTCTTCGCCATTATCAAAAACTAAACTTCTTAACTCGTTTTCTGACAACTTCTCTCCAGAGTCTATTTTCTGAACCATTAATTCATCAAAATGCTCCCAGTAATATTCTTCTTTTTCTTTAGCAATTCGTTCTTCCTTAGTCTTTCTCTTTTCAGCTTCTTCTTGCTCTTTTTGTTGCTTTAATGTTTCTTCTTTTAAGGTTGGGAGCTGCTTAATTAAATGCATTGATAAATCGTTCCATGTTTTGCCAGATTTACTTATAAACTCGCATGTTTTATTAATCTCACAACATTCCTTCCAAATTCTATCCACGTCTTCCCATGTTAAATTGTTTTCCTTTAGCCATGGTTTAATATCCTTTTTATATGCCATAAATATTCCTCCTATTTTCCTTTAATAATTCTTCTTACAACATCATAAAATTCTCAAAAAATACTTTTTCAGGTATTTTGTATCTACACCTGAATAAATCTCAACAATTCCACTATCTCTCCTTATAATAGGATATATATCATTCCCCCTTAAAAGAGACTTTTTAATGGATTCAGTTGAGTTCTTTTCAGGTTCTATTCTTCCATCAAATATACCAGTTGTACTCTTTTAAAATCCTCACAATTTCAATGTCCCTTATCACAGACATATAGACAATACTTGCAATCACACTGCTTTCTTTTCTAATACAGACAATGTTCACATTGTGAGAGTGTTGTGGATTTTTTGAGGTATTCCTGATATTCCTCATCACATACATACAAGTCCCGATAAAAAAGATTGCATTCATTTGATAATTGATTTATTCTCCTTTGCTGACTTTTACTCCTAGATGATAAATTCACAATACCATTTAATTCCCGAATTATCTCATTATACTCTTTCTGCTTATTCAATAACCCATCAATCACTATTTCAAACTTTTCACCTGTAATAGGGTTGTATTGTATAGGAATATATGTGGTTTCTTCACAATAATTTGGAATGTACTCATCATCATAATCCCCATAGTCTTCTATATGAGTTTTTATAAGGCATACTGAGAGTTTATCATCTTGATTTATTAAGCTATTTGAATTTGTTTCGACGTAACGCTTTACCACTAATAAATCTTCCAATTCCTCAGGAAAACATAACGTATCCTTGTTAATAATATATCTTATAATCATATGCCTATATTCATTTATTACTGGTTTAAATAATGCATGTATTTCTTTAGTCATTTTTATCCTCCTTGTTAAATAAAAAAGAATCTACAAAATTGCAGATTCCTTCTTCTCGTATAATATTACATTTCAATTATACCATAGATTTTCTATTATAAATTCACTCATAATATATTCCCTATTGAGACAATATATGGTAAAATAAATCACATTATACTGATAAATGTAACTACATATATAAATGAAAGGGTGATATTAATGAAAAATTATATAACATTAGATGAACTTGTTATACAACATGAAAACATTATGAAAAACACTCTTAAGCTCGCTTCATTAACTGCTTATAAAAGAAGATATATTCAATATATTCAGCCATATTTTGGAACAGCAGCTATCAGTTCAATCAACTTAGATAGGCTGCTTCAATGGTGGAGTGATATGACCAGTCTTAAATCCCGAAACAATAAAAATTATAGCACGAATACATTAAACTGCTCTATTAGAGGAACTTTCAATGCATATATGAATTTTGCAGTCAATATGGGGTATATTGCACAAAATCCATTGTCTCTTATTCCTCAATATAAGAACCCCAATGAAGTTCATATGAATAAAAATAATTATTGGACCTCTAATGAATTTAATAATTTTTTATCTACTGTTGATAACTTGTTATATTATTCATTATTCTATATCCTCTTTTTTACTGGGATGCGAATAGGTGAAGTATTATCATTGCAATGGAATGATATTGATTTCAGTCGCAATAAACTGTATATAAATAAAACCTTGAGATATATTTCTAAACAGAAAGGATATATAATTAGTCCTCCAAAATCATGGAGAAGTCAACGGTGTATAGAATTAACAGATGGATGCATAAATTTATTGGATGAACTTTTTTGTACATATGAAACATATCCAAACTTTAAAATGAGCAATTTTGTTTTTGGAAATAGTTGCTTTCTAAAATACCCTACTATTCGTGTTAATTTCATGAAATATATTTCCAAATCACATGTAAAAAGTATCACAATTCACGGATTAAGGCATTCTCATGCATCTATGTTAATTAATGCAAATGTCCCAGATTATCTCATTGCAGACCATTTAGGTCATTCAGTCAACGAATTATATAAAACATATGCCCACATCTATATCAGTTCAAAAGAAGAATTCTTTCCTATACTTAACCATTTAGAGTGTGAATTTCAAAATATAAAGTCGTGAATAATTCTAAATCAAAGAAAAAACCACTTGTACTAACCAAGTGGTTTTTATGAAATCTTCATTATACAATCTGCTAAATGCTAATTCTGCTTCTGTTATAAAGCATTTAAATAAATTGATAATTCCAATCTAAAAAACTACTAATATGATAACTGCATATACCATTTCTTTCTGCTTCTTTTAAAAAACTTAAAACATCATCAACATAGATAATATTTTTTAAATCAATGTTTTTTTCTTTACAGTATTCTAAAATTGTTAAATATTTCGGTTTATTTTGAAATGTGAGTATAATATCTGACATATTTGGATAATGTTTTTCTAACCAAATAAATTTATCCTTCCTTTCTTTTTCATTGAAACAGTGCCCCATAATAATGTTTTGTTTTGCCTGGCATTCATTTAAAACTTTTTGCATAAATCTAGAGGGATTCCTTTTCAAAAAAATTCCATCTTCGACTTCATCTAAAGAATAGCCATTTTCACTTCCCTTTGGGTCCCCTACATGATTATTAAACCTGTAACTGGCCAAAGTTCCATCAATATCCCAAAATACAATTTTATTTCTAGTATCATTCATTGTAATCATTCCCAAATTTAAATACACCTCCATATTCTAATTCTTTTCTGTAAAACAAAAAAGAATCTGCTCTTTAGAAACAGATTCTTCTCGTCTAACTTTACTATTCCATTATATCATATTTAGACTTGTTATGGCGCAGATTATAAAGAAACATCCTTTATAGATACTCTGATATATCTCTTTTGTTATATAGAAAACGTCTAACTTCCATTACATTTCCTATAACAACATAAAAAATAACATAATTTCTAATATAGATTCTATAGTAAGAATGTTTTCTTTTATGTTTTGAACGAAATGGTTCAAAACTAAGAGGATTTTGACTTCTTTTTAGAATGACTTTCTCAACATCATCAACCAATTTTAAAGCAGCATCAGGATTTTCTAATATATTACTGATATAATAGACTGTTTTCATTAAATCATCCTGAAAGAGAGGAAGATAATGAATTTCATAATCTTTATTCATCTTTATTTCCTTTAAGCCCCTCTCTTACATTGTTAAAAAGTTCTTGATGGGATATACGTTTCTTTGTTAATGAAGCCATTTTATCAGCTTCGTCTAGTTTCACTTCAATATCCTCTGTTAAGCGAGAGTATTCTTCTAAGCTCAGGACAACCATAGAGCCATAGCCATTTTTAGTCAAATATACTGGCTGTCCTTCCTTAACAACATCTTCAATTTCTGTAAATTTATTCCTTAAATCTGATATTGGTCTTATTTTCATAATATCAACTCCTTTATTTATCATAATTTTATCATAATTTTATCATAATTCAATATTTTTAATAAACATATCCTATTAATGATACCTTACCAGAGTGATTATATACGTCCTTAAATGGGTACTCCTCTATTGGAAGTTTATCATCAATTGATTTTATATCAAATAAGCTACCTTCAACATACTCAGTCGATATTTTTCTTGCTACCCATCTATTATTCTTTTTAAGAACCATAACATCAAAAGTATTGAGATAGTTTCCTGATTTATTTTTAGATTGTCTATATTGCTCATCATGATTTTTCTTTATTTTTCATCTACAATAATTGTTCCAGTTGTATAGTAGATGGTATGACGTTCGCCATTTTCATCTTCAAACAAAATATAATTCTGTTCATTTGTCTCAATATCAAATTTTCCTTCATAAGTTTGAATCACCTGTCCATTGATATCATAAACAGTAACGACTCTTTCAATACCACCAGAAGTTTCTGATATCCAATCTTTTTGAGCACGCTTTCCAGATTCTGTTCCATATAGCCAGTAACCACTGCCAATAGAGATACTTATGCTCAAAAGAATTCCTATGACTATACAAATTGTACCAACCCTTTTTTCTCCATCTTTTATATTCAAAATTCCAAAACCAACTCCAATGATTAATACAATAATACCTGTAATAATCCCTATCCAACCAATAAGCATTTATTCTTCCTCCTTCTTTTGTGTAAAACAAAAAAGAACCCGCTTCTTAGAAGCAGATTCATCTCGTTTAACTTTACTATTTCATTATATCATATATTGATAGTTTTATAATGCCTTCCAATTTAATAAAATGATTTGAAATAACAAAGAACAGTTAAATAAATTGAATAATATTTAATCCTCTTTTAAAATAGCAATAACATTACAAACTCGTTCTTTGTGATATAAATCTTTATACGATTTTTCTTTAATAACAAACCATCCATTAATCGTTCCATCATCTTCAATATCATCATCTATTTCCATAATAAATTGTTTACCATCATTTTCACAAACTATTTTTGTATCTATTATTCCACTATCTTTTTCAATAACTAAAACAATATCACCAACAAATAGTTGTTGTCCTCTATTATCTTTCATTTTTGTAGGAGTCCCAATAATTCCAAATAAATAATGAACCCATAATAGATGAGGTTTGAAGTCTTCTTTAAACAATCTCTCAAAAGCCAGCTTAGCCTCAGCTTCAAAATCAAACTCATCCTTTAAATGACATTTATTAGTAGCAGATTTTACAACCTTACCATCTTCCTTCAAAAAGGACTGTACTTCATCATCTTGAACAGTGATATAAATTTCCTTTTTTGGTATATATGGTCTTAACTGTCTTTCATTAAAAACCTTATATCCTTTAGCAGGGCTATTTTTAAGATGTGGAAAATAAACGAAATAGAGAGGAATTTGCTGAGAATCATCTATGGCCTCTATAGTCCCCTTTCCTTCACTTTCTGTCATAACTTCTTGTCCAATTTTATACTTCATATGTTTTCCTCCTTTTCATGACATAGAAAAGAATCTACAAAAATGCAGATTCCTTTGTTTCGTATATATTACATCTCAATTATATCATAATATTCATCACAATCTAACATGCGAATGAATAAGAATAATTCTCACAGTTTTTTTTATTTAATAACTCTGATTGAAGTCTGCTTAAAACAATCCAGTTCACTTCTGTATGCCATTTCGTATATTTCACAATTGTGTTTAAACATTCAAAAAGAAAACAACATTCCTGCTTATAATTATCCTTTTTGTCTTCAATATAATCTAATATATCTAAAATACTCTCGTCCTGGACATCCTCCAAAGAATGAAAGCTGTTATATGTCTTAAATTTATTCCAAGTTAATAGTATATAATGATTGGGATTGATTGGATACTTGTCCTGAGAAAAATAGATTCTTTCCTTAACTGTTGTATCATATATATTTCCAGACTTAACTTGTATGCCATAATCATTATGTTTCTTTGTTGTACATATAATATATGCATCTAAATTAGGACTTTTTTCCTGGCACATACTTATTTCATAATAATTATTTTCTCCAATTTCCTTGTCTCTCATCAATAACTCAATCATCTTTATGTAAGTACAGGCAACTTCAAAGTTTTTATTTGCATAATTGTCCTTATTTATTTTCTTTCTTATATAATCTAATTGTTCTGTTAGTCTATACATTTTATCACCATCCTTGTTTTCTGAATATTTTAATTATTGATTTTAATGCTATCCATGAAAATGATTGTAAATTCTTCTATTGTCATTTGCTGTTGGATATTCCCTATATTATAGATTGAATGAATATTTTTCATTAGATTAGGATTTTTCTGTATCATCACTTGGATATTATGACTTAAATAGTCCTTGTATGTCTCCACCATCATCGAAACTAATTCATGTAGCTTAATTCGCACAAGATAAACAGGAAGTTGCTCATTGACAATCTCATCTTTTAATGTGTGATTTTCTCTAAGTTTCTGTTTACATAAAGTATCAATTTTAGTTAATCTATCTCTTGCAGATTGGCCTTCAGTATCTTTGAGAAGCTCTAAAGATAAATTCTGGTAGTTGACCATAGCCTTAAAGACTTCATTAAGACAGTCTAATACATAATCCAAATTCAAATGATTAGAATTCTTTGTAATAATTCCTTCAATAATAGTCCTAAAAATCTTAATATTGTACGTTGTATCCTGTAATTGAGAATAAGAGTATTCATTTTCATTTTTAAATAATGAAACAAAAGTCATAAAATCCATTCTCTTTGACTGCTGAAATAATATAGGCTTTTTATGTGGCAATATAAGATATTTGATGGCTTGCATTGTCACAAATAAATCATTAGCTGTAAGACTGAATCCCTGCTTACATACAATTGCAAACAGTAACCGATTTAATCTTTGATAGAATAGTTTAATATCCTCATTATCCCATGAATATGTGTTCTTTTCTAATGCTAGTGATAAGAGCTGAAGCATCTGAATGTCTCTTTCATAGCCAGACGGATAAAGAATATCTTTAGTATACCCCTTTCCTTTTGAAGATTTTTGAGCATAGAACCTTGCCCAGTATTTTACATCTAATGTTTCAGACTCTTTTTTTATACTTCTTTCCGTCAAATAAATTTGATGAATTGTTGAAAAATAGCTATTTCCATCAATAACTAGCCACTCTTTATCAATACTTGGAAAAATCTTTTTAAATTCCACAATATCATCTTCAAGCTTTCCATATTTTAAATGACTGCTAAATGCTAAAAAGCTATCCAACCAGGAACGAATCGATTCTACCAACGCTTTATGAAAGACTATATACTGTGAGTCTCCAATAAAATCTTTATTTGCATTATTGACAATCTGCATAAGCCTAGAAAAATTCTTATTAGCTTTATTACAAATAAGATTATATCGGCTATCATCTTTGTAGATTTCATCTTTATGCTTTGTATATCTTGGATTAAGATTCCTTTCATACTCTACATCTTTACCTTTTAGGTTAACTTCAATAACATGGTTATATATTGTCATCGCATTAAAGTCTGTAAGGTTAGCAATTTCCTTTGCTTTTTCTCTACATTGACTTATTTTTAATGCTTTCAGTTTATTCTCTTTGATAATATCTTTATTCTTTTGTTTTTCCTTCACAATTATTTCTCCAGCTTTTTGTGGAGCCCGCCTCCTTTTTTGTAAAATAAAAAACTACACTAGAAATATAAAATCCTCCTATATATAGTTTTTCTCTTTTGATAGATTTTTCTAATTTTTTGGATAAACACTCATAATTCTTATGAAAATAATACTTTCCTCCTTTTTTTGTAAAACAAAAAATGGAACCCAAAAAAATATGAGTTCCATAATCGTTATAGTTTACTACTATATTATATCATAACTAAAGGATTTCGCGTTTTTACCAACTTATTAGCCAATTCATTTTTGCTAATTGAGTTATGTTGAAAAAAGTTGAATAAAGTCATATAATTATTTATATATACTCAATTAAAATAAGAGATTAAAGGGCAAATATAAAATGGTATCAGTAACAAAGAGAATAAAAATGATTAAACAACCCTATGGAGGATATATCGGTCCTATAGTTTTGAAGGGTTTTACTTTTGAAAATGGTTATACTGATTATATTCATTCTGGCGATGGAGATTTCTTAACAGAAACAACTCTTTGGGATTTTAAAGTATCTATTCATCATCCAAGCAAAGACCATACACTTCAAATTCTGATTTATTATCTTATGGGAATACATTCAGATAACTCAATTTATTTTGAATCTATACAGAATCTTGGAATTTATAATCCACGATTACAAAAAATTTACTTAATTAGTATAGCTGAAATACCAGAAACAATTCTTAAAGATGTTTGCGAAAGCGTTATTGGATACAATTTTCATTAAATTTTGAATAATCCATCACTGCATACTGAACCTTTCCTCCAACTGCAAGATAGCCTTGAGAGTAAAGGTTTTTTTCTAGTTTTATTTCAGTTTCCACAGACTGAATCCCTTTCTCCAAGACTATATCAAGTGAATTAAACATATCTGAGCGAGTGAAACTATTTAAGCCATTTATCATATGCTCCTCTTCGCCAGAAGTGATAATATCCAATTCATTATCATTGTAAAATTCAATAGATGGAATCTTATGGTGAATGATATCTACTCTATACAATGTCTTTTTGTAGGCAACCATCAGGCGCATATCCTTGCATTCTCTATCACAGGTAATTTTGAGGAATTCAGAGTATTTTTTCACAATATCAGCAATATTTTTATCTGATACAGCCCTAAAATATTCCAATAATGTCCCATTAATATCCACCAATTCTTTCCCTACATATACCTGATTGATTCCTGTGATTCCAACGCATAAAACATTTGGTATTAAACAGTGGATTTTTTTGTAACATACAACACCCCCAGCTGTATAAGCTAATATCAGTATATCACAATAAAAAAATAGTGCACATGATGTATGTACACTATCTATATTTTATCTTTCTCGTATATTAAAGTTTTTTCTTAGTCATAATAAAATCCTTCAATAAACCCTAAATGAGATTCCCACTCGAAATCATTCGGCAATGCATATGCGTATTTATTTTTTATCTCATTAATCATTTCCGATTCATTAATATAGCCAAAAGATAGATTTTTGTAGTTAATTTTATTTTCACATAATAAAAATAATGAAAAATAATAATGTTCATTATCTTCTTCTCCATTCATGGCTGTAAAGACTACCTCATCTCTATCTCCATATCTGTATTCTTGTTCATCTTTTCCAATAAATATTTTTTTATTCATATTCTCAAATTCTTTTAAATCAATATATGGAAATAATTCTTTTGAATATTTCACATGTAGTAAAAAATACCTCATTTCTTCTTTGTTTAATGCTATCCCGTATTGTGGGGTTATATAATTTACATCTACAGACATTAAAAGTCCTCCTTATCTAATATAAGTGTTTGATAATAAGTATATTTATCGCCAACAATATGACTTCGAACTTCATTTAAAAGTTTTTTACATTGACTACTTTCTTGGGTTGAATCATGAAGAGATTCTAAACATATATCAATTGTATCTAATATTGTCGGTTCGAAATTATTGTTGATATCATAAGAAACAATTTGAACGTCATTATATAATTCTTCAATTTGATTATCAAGAATATATTGTTTTATTTTTTCCCAAGATTGAATTGAAGAGGTTTCTCTTGCAATCATACATTCACATCCTTTTTGTATTTGTTTTTTCTTATATATTTCTTTTTATTCTTTTGTGGAGAAGGGACTCTATGTTTCCCTTCCACAAATAATGCATACTTTTCCTCATCAGTATATTTTGTTAATTGTTTTTGACGAGGTTTTATATGGATATTTTTATTATCCTTCATATTTCATCAACCCTTTCATGACCTTGAATCTAATTCCTGACAGAATCTTTTATATTCTTCTTTAAGTTCTAAATATTTTTTAGCTTTTTCAAGTGTCTTTTTGAAATTGGATATAGATTCTTCATCTACTGATTCAGATTCCTCATACTTTTTAAGATTTTTCTCAAATTCCTCTAAATCCCAAAATGTGTGGAAAGAACAATTACCTGAAATGAGATAATTTAAACCTTGCAATATCCTTAATTGAGATTTTTTAGCTCCATTTTTTACTAAATATGAACCACTTGGATATTTCCATTCAAATCCTAAATAGATATTGTTTATTTTATCAGCATCTTCATATTCCATATAGTCCCTTTTGGACACCTCATGATAATCCTCAAGATTTCCCAAGAATGTAAATAAATGGAAATTACTCTCAGTAAGTACAGGTGATGTATTATAGTAATATTCACTGTATGCCTTACTAATTGTATAAGCCCCACTTTCTGAGAATTGTTTGAGTTTTTTAATCGCATTTTCATAGTTGCAATACATGTCTATCTTATATGTATCTACCATATGAACTTTGCCTGTCTTTTGATTAAATACAGGTACAAAAAGTCCATAATGCTGGTCATATCCATTAATTCTATCTGTTGATGAACAGATTTTACTCGGATTGGCTTCATAAATCCCACCAAAAACCACTTTATTTCTCATATCTTCCATTTCTTATTTCTCCTTTTCATAGACGACATATACATATGTACCATCAGAAACCATTGATACAATTTTACTTCCTAATTCAAGTTCTTCTGCAGTGGCTCTAATGAAAGAGTCTTGATACAAGTACTGCTTTATATATTGTTTTGTCTTTTTAACCGACTTTTCTTTAACTAGTTTAGGTAATGTTACTATTAGTACATCTGCTAACTGTTGGCCTTTGACTGTATCCCAAAAACTATTATTCATTGTTTTTTCTCCTTTATAGTAATGATTTATTTTGAAATGATAAAATATTGTTATCTCCAACAATACAAAAATCAAGCAATTCAATCTGTAACATTTCACCATATTTTTGAAGTTCCTTTGCTAATTGTTTGTCTTCCGCACTAGGACAAGTATCACCGTTCAGATGATTATGAACGCATATGAAACGATATGCATTACATAAAACTAGACTTTTAAACATTTTCCTAGGAGTAACAATTTTAATATCTGATTCTCCTCCAAATACTTCAAACACCTCAATAATTCTATTTCTTGTATCTAAGGCGAAAAGCATCATTACTTCTTTATGCTCTTCATTCATTTTTAATTTCTTTAAAAATACATCCTTAACATCATCTACTTCGTTAATCATTTTAGGACCATATTTTTTGGCATCTTCTTTATAAACTTGATTCATAATACACCTCTTTTTCATGTTTCTTATGGAGCCTTTTTATCAAAAAACGACTTAGTGTTTCTATATTACCTTCCAGAAAGATATAATTTACAACCTTCCTTTAATTGAATCTCTCTTCCAAAACTCAACCCATATACAGTTTTATCTAGTCCACCTTTTATATAATCCTCTAAGAACTGAAGAACTCTATATCCTTCAAATACATAAGAATTTTCTAGAAAAGAATAGACCCCAACTGTAACTGGTCTGTTACACATATCCAACTCAGTTTCTGGATTCTTTCTACTTCTTTGATTCATGTTAATAATATTTTTATATTGATTTTGAGCATCAAATAGTGATATTTGTGAGCGTTTTATTTCTTCTTGAATATAAGACTCAATTGTTCCAAAGAATTCATGAAAATTAATAATCTCAAAATCCTCAAAATTCCCCTCTTCATCCATATCACAACCATATTTTTTCAGATATTTATAAAATCTGCTTGGAAAATCATTGTTTCCAAATAGTTGGTAGTTTTTTCCATCTGGTCTAGTTAAATAAACTCTATAACTCATTTATACGCATTCTCCTTTTCTTTTTCCATTAATAAAAGATATATACTGTCCTCCAATATAATGAATCTCGTTGCAAGCATACTCATCTAAAATTCTCTCAATTTCTGGAAACTTAGATTTGTCATCAGTTATTATTGTCAAACTATTTGTTGGAAATCTATCATATTTAAGACGATTTTGACAATTTTTACACCTACAATGTTTAATAAATTCATAGTGTGGAATGGAATAGTCCATTTTCCCCTCTTTTGTTAATCCATAACAAATCCTATAAGTGTAACGATTGTACGTCCCAAATTCTGCTCCTGTATTTACCCTATTCATATAGTTTTCACCTTTCTTATTATTTCTTTTTATTTCTTTCAAGCAATTTAATAATCTTATCTTTCTTTATCTTCCTATTCATGTTTTAGTTTTTCATTGTCATCAACTAAGTCAGTTACCTTTAATGGCTCAATACCATACCTCTCTAGTGGTTCATCTTTATTGTCATACCATGTGAGGCCTCTTGAATTATCATATTCAAAATAAAACTGATGATAATCTCTATCATTTGTGACAGCTAATATTCGCCAATGCGAAAACTTCTGATAACGTCCAAGAATATCCTCTATTCCTAATCTCTTTAAAATCTCATAAAATTCCTGAAATTCTTCTTCTTTTTTGATTTCCACAACATTTCTGGTTGATAGAAAGTCAATAATTTTATAATTATAGGACATATGAGATGCTTTACCATGATGCTTATAGTATATTTCTTCCTTGTCAAAGTTTGTTTCTTTGAGGGCAGATTTAAGAATGTTGACGGTTTTTTTGACATATTCAATATAATATTCCTGATAATCATTTTCATTTACACTTATTCCTGGTAAAATATGAACAATTTCGAACCAATTTGGAACATAAAAACCCTTCTCATATTCCTCTATTAAATACTCACCATTAAGAAGGATAATTTCATCATCTAATTCTTCAAAAATTTCAAGGATATCTTCCTTAGTTAGATTATCTCCAAATGTTCCGTATTTTGTAACGACTTTACCATTCTCACATTCCTCTATTGAATAATCAGCATTAAGAAGAATAATTTCATCATCGCATTTTTTAAGGATTTCAATAACTTCTTTCTTACTTAGATTATCTCCAAATGTTTTTACCTTTCCAATGACTTGCCCATCTAAACATTTAGCTGTATCTAAAACCTTCTGACATACTTCTAATAGATTTTCTAATTGCTCTCTTGAGACAAGGCTTTGCTGACGTTCATCAATGCCATTCAGTACATTTTGAACAAACCATATATGAATGGCAGTTGCTTCATGCCAGTATCCAATTTCTTCATCACAATATTCATCACAACCTTTTTGTCTTCTTGTTAAATACATATCTAATTCCATTGTTTTATCCTCCTTCTTTTGTGTAAAACAAAAAAGAATCTGCCCTTTTTGAACAGATTTGTCTCGTTTATATTACTCTTTCATTGTAACATATTATCTTTAAATAATGAGAAATATTTTCTGACTATGCCATATAGATTTAACCTTTATTGTACCAATGATAGAATTCCTGCAGATGTATTGGAGATATACTATCACTCTTAAACAACTCCTGATAGACTCTCTCCATTTGATTACAGACAACTTCAGGAACAGGAATTTGTTTCAGGTATTGATTAAGAATCTTATTATCATCATTATCCCCTACAAATAAATCCTCATAATTTCTTGTTAACTCCACTAAATAAATTAGTTTAATATAATCATTATTGCTATCAATCAGCAAAGTAATCTGATTATCACTATCTTTATCATAATCATAAAGATAATCACTGCCAATGAATCCATTCTCTAACAGTACTTTTGCAGAACTATCCTTGCACCAGACATATAATTCAGTTAATGAAGTTAAATCACAATATTTTTTATAATACTCTCTGATATTTTGATTATACAATCCTATAGGAACATCTATCATCCATCCTATAAATCTGTCACATTGAACCTTCATTTTATTTCCTCCTTCACAACAAAAAAAGAAGACCAATAGAAAGTCTTCTTCACTCGTATAATATCATATTTTTATTGTAACATAATTTTCCATAATGTATAAAAGACCTGCAGTTTTTTCCATCCATTTTATATTGGATTGTTACAGGATTACTGTATGTTCTTATAATATATTCGTGAAAGTTTTTTTCATCTTCTTCTTTTAATCAAATATATCCTGCTGACATCTTCTTAATTCCCTTATAACTTCTTTATCAGTTGTATTTCTAATGAGATTATCAATAATTTCATTGCGATAAAGTCTTGCATTCAAAAAAGTATAATACTCATAACTTCCTTCTTTTAAAGTATTATATATAAAATCAATCTTGTGTAGAATACTTTGCTGAGCATCATGATTATTCTCTAAGGGCATTATTGTATAGTTTTCAAATTCTTGTTTAACTTCAGTTGGATAGCCTCCATAGACTTCAACCATTGCATATTTATTCTTATCATAATAGAAAGTATTTCCAAGAATTGTTTTATCATAGAATACTTTTTTTGTATCAAGTAATGGAAATTTCTTTGTCCATTGTTTAGCTGTACATATCACATTGTATCCTTTTTTTCTTGCATCAGATATATCTTCCTTTGTTTTTATATCATCTAGACAAAGAAGTTCATCAATATAGTAGCGATATCCTGAAATTCCCAAACTGCTTCTCATTTTTTCTCTTAACCAATCTGATGGACTATCATAATTATAAGCTTCAATTTCTTCATTAAGTTGTTTAACATCATCTACATTATTAAGAATGACTCCAAACTGTTTTTTAGCACATGTTTTGATATATCCCGTAAAGTCTATCATTTCAAATTCATTAAGAAACTGTTCATAAAATCTTCTGTTAAGATATGCAAAATGCTGATTAAATAATAATATCTTTTTTCTTGATTCACTCATAATAAATCCTCCTATAAACATTTTATCATACTCAATTGAGTATGTAAATATATTTATACCCAATTGGGTAGGTTGTTTTAAGTAATATAAAAAAAGCTGAAACAAATCAAATTCTAGATAAATCTGTTTTCTCTAATAACTACTGATAGTCCTGATAAAGTATCTATAACATAGTCTGCATTGCTTCGCTTTTTGAAAAGTGAAACTCCTCAATTTATGATATATTCCTATGCTTTTCAGAAATAAAAAGTAAATAATCTTTTTATGTGTACACTCAAGTCATGCTTGAATTTACACCTGATTTATGACAAAATAAAACTACGCAGACAAGTGATTACTCTGCGTAGAGGTGAATTAGCCTTTGGCTTGCAGGAGAATTATACCTGCC
>OHKT01000374.1_pt1 | contig 17315 bp, 14 predicted proteins | sample 1568871 | NCBI WGS metagenome assembly OHKT01 (sample SAMEA3879558, study PRJEB24766) | human gut metagenome | biome: human-associated habitat; feature: feces | place: USA | collected 1985/1987
CCCTCCAGATTCTTCAATTCCTGATTATCATGAAGGATTCGGAGACTTCGGTTTAAACTGTTCATTACCTGATTTACAGGAAGATGTAATTTTTTAGCAATCTGGTTATAGCTCATTTCCTTTCCATATTCAAATCCAAATCTTAATAAAACAATTTTTCTGTCTTCTTCTGTTAAACATGTAAGCGCATTTGCTAAAATTTGTGTTCTTTCTTTTTCAATCATCTGATGTTCAGGTGTTTGAGCAACACCGTTCACAACACTGTCAAGTCCTTCTTCGTCTCCATAATAGTAAGCATCTACTGCTTGAATACGTCTTAAACCATCTTCGACCTTTTTTACGGATAATCCTGTTAGAAGAGAGATATCTGTAACAGTTGCTGTAATATGCTGCGACTCGTAATATTTTTGTGCCTCCTTTATCTTTCGCATAATATTCGCATAATAAGGCGTAGACCGGGATGTTTCACTATGTAAAAATTCTGACATAGCATGAATGAGTATGCGGGTAAAATATGTGGTAATTGTTCCTTTATCAATATCCAAACCTCCCATGTTTTCAATGATGGCTACAACTCCCTCCGCGTGCAAATCTCCGTAATATTCATTTTTGAATTCTTCAAAATGTTTGTTGATGATTGTCCCTATAAAACCATTTGTTCTACGAACCATCTCTTCGATTGCCCATGCTTTCAAATCGTTATCTCCATTGTTGTAAGCGGATACGATGTCTCGGATTTCCTGTTTTTCTTTTTCTGTCATAGTTTTTACGGATGACTTTCCATCCTTTTGTTCATTCTGCTTGACTTTTTCTCTGTCTAATTTCATTAGTGGAAACTCCTTTCGTGGTAGGTATTGTCTCATGACTCGCGTGAAGCATATTTCATTTCTAATCTGGTAGCCTCTGCGAATGCATTTCTTTCTCTTTGTGTCATGTTTCCTAGTTCTGTAAATATACGCAAGGCATACTTTGCAGTTTCAGGATGACGCAATTTTACGTTATATTTTGTTTTCCATTTCATATATAAATCAACCGGTTTCTCATCCGTTTCTGCCTGTACTTCATTGAGCAAAAACTGAGCAATACTTATGGCTATTTGTTTTCGTAACTCCAATTGAATCAAACTCCTTTCTTTGCACGATTTGATAGAAATAAATCCTGTCTTAATTTTGACATCATTATACTATCGGCAAAATAACCATACAATTTTTCGGACGGCCTAAAACGTGTTCGGTTTTTATATATGATTATTTTTCATACTAACTATAGAATGATAAAAAAATATTTTTTTAAGGAGAAGTATGATGGTTATTATAGGAAAAAGAATCCATTCGACAGATATTTCAGATGTCGAAATGGAAATCAAAGAAATCAAAAGAAAAATTGATAGACTCTCAAACAAAATATATCAAGAATTGTTAGGAGCCGAAGCAGCGTTTTTGTATGACCAACTTTCATTAAATATTTTAAAGGAACCTCAGCAAATGTCATTTTTGGATTGGGTGATTCATGAGCTGAACCTAAAAATTCAGATTGCTGAAAAAAACTCTGTGCCGAATTTGTTTAATTTTAATGTTTATGTATACGTTATGGCTTACGGGGAATACAGCTATCTTAAAATCATTTGTCCAAATGAAAAACTATTAAAAGCGTTTGATGGATTGGAAGATTATAGCCTTTCAGAAAGTGAATGTAGTGATAAAAATAATAAGAAAAATCAGGAGTGGCAGGAATTGCATAAAATATATGAAAATGCTGCTGTTTTGTCTTTAAATTTAACGGCCATGCTGAATCCTGATAAGGATAAAATAAAAATTCCTCCCAAAGCAGAAAGATGTCAACAACAAGCTAGACATGATATGACAAATCATTATTTAAAACAGATTTCCAATGGAGAATCAATACCTCCATATTTAATCATGAGGTGTATGGACGAAGCAATGAAATTGATTATAAAACCAGAAACTAAATCAGAATTAAGAAGAAGAGAAATGCAGTTAGAGCAAATACTTGTGGAAGATAAAGATATTTTTGCTAAATTATTTCCGGATATAGAGAATGAACAGTCGTCCAAATAATAAAAGAAATACAAAAGTTATACATACTTAATATAGAATGGTTGAAAGGAGAATACCACATTGAATTTTATTAAAACATTGAACCGAGACAAACAACTAAGAAAAAAATTTTGTATCACTTTAAGTATTTTGCTATTATGCAGAATACTTGCTGCCATACCGACACCAGGAATTAATACAAATTATTTTAAGGCCATGATGGAATTGAACGGTTCTTTTGGACTTCTAAATATAATTACAGGAAACGGTTTAGATTCCCTTTCACTTATGACTTTAAGCATTGCACCATACATAACTGCTTCTATAATTATACAGCTATTAGGCATTATTTTTAAGCGGATACAGGAATTACAGAATGGAATGAAAGATGAGCGTCAGAAAATAGAATATATTACGTTGAGTCTTGGTGGTGTCATGGCTTTTGTAGAGGCAGTTATGATGGCATGGGGATATGGGGCACAGGGGTTGCTAAAAGACTATACGTGGTACTGGGTATTTATTGTAGCTGCAATTTGGACATTGTTTGCAGTTCTTGCTTCAATAGCAGGTAAGTTTATTACAGATAAAGGGATTGGAAATGGAATATCATTGATACTACTTACAAATATACTGGTTTCATATCCAAATGATGTAATGACGCTGCTTTCACGATTTGTATTAGGCAAGAAAGTTACGACAGCAATCGTTGCATTGATAATCATAATCACAGGAACTGTTGCTTTATTTGCATTTACTTATGTTTTGCAGGATTCACAGAAAAACATACCTGTAAATTACTCTGCAAAAATATCCGGAAGTGGCGTTAATAAAAGAGTCTCTAGTATTCCGCTGAAATTATGTCCAGGCGGAGTAGTTCCGATTATATTCGCTACATCTATTATGACAACTCCTGTAATGATAGCATCTGTTTTTGGGAAAAACGATAATATAATACTAAATATTTTGAATAGTGCATATTGGTTTCAGCCAGAAGAGATGGTCTATTCAGTTGGTGTAATCATATACATAGCCCTTATTTTCGGATTTTCATATTTTTATACAGGCATCACAATCAATCCTGCAGATATTGCAGAAAAGATAAAAAAAGCCGGCGGGAATATATCGGGTATCAGACCTGGGAAATCAACAGTGGAATATATAAAAAAACAAACGAAATACATGACTGCCATAGGTGCAGCAGCACTTGTTTTGATTGCTCTGATTCCGATTATATTAGGAGGAATATACGGATTGACTAGAATTAGTTTCCTTGGTACATCTATTATCATTACGGTAGGGGTGATTTTAGATACTAGAAAAGTGATTCAGACAGAAATGCAACAAGGAGTATATATCGAACAGATGAAAAAGGGAGGACTTTTCCATGCTTAAATCTATCAAAGGCGAATTTAAAAGAATTTCATTTCCGACCAGAAAGGAAATAATGAAAAATACAGCAATTGTAATTAGTACATCAGTCGTGACATCCACTTTATTAGCACTGTTAAATAGCGGAATTTCAGCATTAATAAATTTGATATTATAAAAAAGGAGGTGAAAACCTCTTTTTTTTTGTCCCAAAATCAAAAAATAAAAAAATCTTATTCATACTATGATTAGAAATAATTTAAAACAAAGGAGGCCATATGATGACAAATTTATTTGAAACCAATGAAAACAGAAATTGTATTGAAGGTTATGTTTCTGGCAAAGAGAATGAACAGCTCCCAGATATGTTCCCGGTTGAAAGAATTATCCGCGTGAAGGTTTATAATCGTTTAGGAAAACCTTATTTTAGAACGAGGGACGTTGCAGCGTTGCTGGGATTGAAACAACAATTTCAATTTACTTCTGATTGCAAAGAATTTTTAGGAGAACATTGCATTTTAAAAGGAAAAGATACGGAAGAATTTCGCTCTGCGGAAGACAACGCATCCGTAACATTCATATCCTGGCTTTGGCCGGGACAATGGCTTTCCTTAGCGCTCTGATCAACCTACTTGTCCTTTTTATCGGTCAACAGCAACGGAAACAACAAAAAAACCGGACTTATCTTTGTATAGGAGCCTCAACCACAAGTATGATTACAAAAAGTTTCATCGAACTGGCACTTCCTTTGATCATCGCCTTCCTGATTTCTTTCTGTCTGATCGAGAGCATCTATCCTTACTATGAAAGCTATACGACCTGGCACCGGTATGGTATCTATGAGAACGTCAGTCGCCACCTTTCACGAACTTCACTTTTAGGCAATACGCTGTCGCTCGCCGGAATCTGTATCCTGGCATTCCTTTTTATCTGTTATTATCCGATACGAAATCTTTTGGAGCATAAAATACAGAAGCCTGCTCTTTTCAAACAGGGCCTGATCATCGTTCAGATATTTATCGGTTCACTGTTCTTTATCACCTCCATCGGATTGTTCCGACAGTTGCATTTTATCCTTTCAAAAGATAAAGGGATCGATTATGAACGGGTCATACAGGTAGATTTAGGATATGACACCTCCTTTCAGACGGATTTAAGTGTTTTGAAACCGGAAATGGCCAACCATCCGTATGTAGAAGAAGTCACATACACCTGCGGGAACGCTCCGATCTTTACGGAACAAGGGGATTGGTACGGTTCCTTTTACTCGTATTTCTGTTTCGATCCGAATGAAGCCGAACCCAATAGTTACAGCCCGGTAATCGTTGCCGACAAGGACTTCTTTTCGTTCTTCAAACTGCAACTGAAAGCAGGTAGCTGGCCGACGGACGCAACCCCATATAGCTATATGGTAAATGAAACTTGCCTGCAAACATTAGGCTACACGGATCTGCTTGAACGGCCTATATACATAAAAGGGCAAGCAAGCCAAGCCCGAGTTTGCGGTGTCATCAAAGACTATCTCTACGCTCCGATGCAATATCCTATATTACCGCTGTTCTTCACCACATACGAAAATCCGATGGTAAAAGACTTCGAGCGTCCTTACCTTATTTATGTCCGCTATGCAAAAGGACATAAAAAAGAAGTGCTGGAACATCTTCACGAGATAACATCACATATTCAGAATGACAATGTCAACCGGAGTAAAATGTTTACGGAGCTGTCCGATCTAATAGATCGGTTCAACCGGCCGGAAAAAGTGATCTTTACCATCTTCAGCATCCTTTCGCTGGTTTGCATCCTTATCTCCACATTCGGCATTTACTCTCTGGTGAGCCTCGCCACCGAACAGCGGCGGAAAGAGATTGCCATCCGCAAAGTAAACGGAGCTACCTTTTATCACATTCTTCAACTGTTCTTCCGAGAGTATTTCATATTAGTGACATTAGGCAATGTTTTTGCTCTTCCAGTCGGCTACTTGGTTATAAAACGTTGGCTCGAGACATACGCCAACCATACCACATTGCCGGCAGGATTGTTCCTGTTGGTTTTCCTTATCACCTGTGGGATCGTGCTGCTCTCTATATTCCGTCAGGTCAAAAGGGCAGCCGCCACCAATCCGGCAGAGGTAATCAAAACGGAATAATAAAAACAAAAACATAATAACGACAAAAACATCACATCATGTTCAAACACTACTTGAAAATGGCTATCCGCCAAATTCTTAAAAACAAGATCCAGTATTTGCTTTCCATCATCGGAATCGCAGTCGGACTTCTTTGTTTCAGTATAACCTCTTATTATATCAGAAGATTCAACAACCAGTTTATTGCTTGGGCAAACAGCGATCGGATGGCGAATATATATGCCAAATCGGCCCAATACGGTTATGAGGACCCTTATATTCCAGGAGAGGTGGTGCAAGAACTGATGGGGAATCCGATCACCGGAATTGGGCAAATCGCTTATTCATACGGATACGGCCAAGCCAATATTTCCATATCCAAAGAGAACCAGAAAGAAATCCCGTACCAGTGCAGCATCCAGAATGTCACAAAAGATTTTCCAACCATATTCAGCATTCAAACGTTGGAAGGCCAGACACCGACACTCAAACCGGGAGAAGTATTCATCAGCGAATCATCCGCGAAAAAAATATTCGGAGCAGAAAACCCTATCGGAAAAACACTCTATTTCAGTCGTGCAGACAGCGACACGTCTGCCATCCACTATTCCACAATCAGCGCCGTTATCAGGGATTTTCCGGATGGGACACGGGAAAAGAGTGACTTTTATTTCCTGGAAACAGCCGGCATCCAACCAAAACGTAAATACCGAGATCTGGTGGTCCTGCTGGATAAAGGTGTTTCAAGCAAAGAAATAAACCAAAGGTTACGCCAACAAATACCGGCTTTTGGAAAAAACAACGATCACTATCTGACAGCACGCACTTTCAAGGAAGAGATGTACAAACCGGATAATCTCAGTGCGACATTCTTCATCCCGTTGATCGGCCTCCTGATATTGATTGCCGCGATGATAAACTTCCTGAAGTTCTGCATTCAGTCGTTCTATAACCGGACACGAGAACTCAGTTTACGGAAATGCTTAGGTTCAGACGCAAAAGGATTGTTCAGATTACTCTTCAGCGAGATTGCGGTTCTTTTCATCCTGTCGGCATTGGCAAGTCTCGTCCTGACCGAATGGATAGTGCCTGTTTATTATCAGTATATGGCCTCGAAAGAAACGATCAACGAGAATCTGTTTATCCATACGCCTACCTTGATCCAGCAGGAAATGGAGTATCTCTGTTTCTTGTTTGTTCTCTGCGCCTTGATTGTGTCATTGGTCATCTTCCGCATCAAACATATCACATTGACAGAAGGAATAAAAGGCGTGAAACGACAGAAACATAGTATAAGGAACTTCATGTTAGGAGTCCAACTGTTCATCTGTTTCCTCTTTATTGCCGGAGCTATCGGACTAAGAAATATTTACCACCTCGCAGAAGAAAAAAGGAACAACACGCTGACGGAAGAAGAATGTACCCGTATCTGGAAGATAGAACTTTGGGAACCGCAAGTACAAGGACACGAAGAAGAGATCGTCTCCCGTATCCGTACGCTTGCTGGGGTTGAAGACGTGCTTTTAGAGACTCCCGGCAAATATCTGGATTATAAGAACAAACAGGGAGAGACACTGCACGGGATACATTTCCTCACCAGTAAAAACTACCCGTCTTTCATGAAACTGCCGATAGAGGGAAGAATGCCACAGGCGGCTAACGAAATAGTGGTTTCACGGTCGCTTATCTGGGAATTGGAGAAAGACGGGGAAAAGAATCCGACATCCGTACAATTGGGAGACCAGACTTTCCAGATTACCGGCATATATGAGCAACTACCGTTCGAACCGGTATATACCCAAGATCAAATGGCTAAAGCCAATCAATCTCAATATCACCGTTTCTCCTTCATCTCCGTTCCTAAGGAACCGAACTATAGGGTCGCTTACATCAAATGCATAGCCGGACAGGAACAGAACGTACGGAAAGAAATACTCAAAATCGTACATAACTGGTTGCCGGCATCCATTCCTTTCCTGCTGACCACCAAACAAGAGGAGCGATTCCGGCTCAATGGAGGGGAGATGCTGATAAGCGACCTGTTCAGCCTATTGTCCGTTATCAGCATAGTCATTACAGTCCTGGGTATCTATTCCGCCATTACACTCGACACGGTCAGCCGGCAAAAAGAAGTCGCCATACGGAAAATCAACGGAGCCGGCCCTAAGGTCATTGCACTATTGTTCGGTAAACTATATATCCGTTTACTTGCCATTTCAGCCATCCCTGCGCTGGCAATCGTCTATATGCTCCTGCGAATATTGACGCAAGAAAAGATAACGATTGATCCCGGCTGGTTAAACAATCCATTGATGTGGCTGGCAATCCTCCTTCTGACCACCACTATCGTATTCGTAACCGTCGCCTATCGTATCTGGCTGATTTCACGGTTGAACCCGGCAGAGGTAATCAAAACGGAATAAAGGAGGATGTGTTCCCACATTAAGCGCGGGAACACAGCACTAAAAACAATTAATATTTTGGATGATAAGACAAATTACATGAATTAGGGCTTATCATAAGCCAACATGTTTTACTTTTGTCCTCAAAACATTAATATTTATTTTATGAATACAAAAACATTAATCGCATTGCTCATGGCAGGAGCAGGCCTTGCCTCCTGTTCACAGCCGATTCCCTCCTACACGGTAATGGGAAATATCCCCGATTCTACCTTTAATGGGAAAACAGTCTATATCTTCGACCGGGATAAGGGGCAAAACATTGACAGCGCAGTGATTGAAAACGGAGCGTTTACGTTCACCGGTCAGATTGACACCGCTGTTTTATGCCTAACCCAAGTCGGAAGGAAATACTATACCACCTTCATGCTCGAAAACGGTACCATCCAACTGAACATGGAAACTCCGAACAGCGCGTCCGGCACTCCCTTGAATGAGACCTTCAGCAGCTATATCCAAGAAGAAAAAAGAATCAGTGAACTCTTCCAGAACAAAATGAAAGAGATCCGGGAGCAGGAACAAGATAAAAGTAAAGTCCAAGAATTGACAAAGACCTATTACGACAATGAGTATAAGCCGGCCTATATGGCTATGCTGAAGGACTTCATCGATAAAAACCAAGATAATTACATCGGTGCTTTTGCCCTTCAAAACCTATCGAACTTTATGAACCCGGAAGAAATGGAATCTATCATTGCCCAATCCAGCGCCTTTATCCAAAGTAGGAACATCATCCGGAAACTGAGCCAACGGATTACCAACCTGAAAAAGACGGCCGTCGGACAACCTTTCACCGACTTTACAGTGGAAACCGAAGATGGCAAAAAGGTTTCCCTCTCCGACTATGTAGGAAAAGGGAATTATGTATTGGTTGACTTCTGGGCAAGCTGGTGCGGCCCCTGTCGTGCAGAGACCCCGATACTGGCAGAAGTGTATAACCAATACAAGGATAAAGGATTCCAAGTACTTGGTGTAGCCACATGGGACCAGCCGAAAGATACAAAGAAAGCCATCGAAGATTTGAAGATTACTTGGCCACAGATTCTCAATGCCCAGAACACGCCTTCTGAACTGTACGGCTTCAACGGAATTCCGCATATCATCTTGTTTGGCCCTGACGGGACAATCGTAGCTCGCGACCTGAGAGGCGATGCGTTGAAAGCAAAAGTAAAAGAGATGATGCAATAATATAATATGCACAAACAACTGCTTATAGTGATGTTGATTTGTCTGAAAGGTGCCGATTATATATCTGCACAGCAGTGGACAAAAAAGGATTCAGTCTGGCTCCAGAACGTCTTGTCCGGTAAAGAAAAGCTGGAACTGAATCCAGAGACGATGAAAGCGATTCAATCAGGTTCTTTTATAAACTTGGATGAACCGGCTTCCGACATGAAAATGTCACCGGTAACCCCGTTACCCATCCTCAAAGATTTCACCGAATACATACAAACAGATTCAACCCATCGTAAAATAGCATTAAAGGACCTGCCTCCTGGTGTTTTCTGGTTATATGCTCCTCCTCCCGGTAAATTTTTACCGGTCTATAAAAATATGCTCGAAACATGGAAAAACGATCCTATGAATCGTTCTCATAACACAGGCTTCGTCACTTTCGACTTCGCAGAAATGACCAGCAGGAAGAGTTATATACACAAACGTAATGCCAAAAGAGATGGGACATGGAGAAATTACAACAATCTACCTACTCCCGACATCATCAAGAAAAAGAAGAAACTCGCAACTGGTCATCCGGAATTTGCCAGGCAGGATACGCTTTTGTCACGCAAGGATTCGTTGCAGTTAAAAGACACGACACACGTAACCTCCTTTGCTCCGATGAACTAAACAGCCCATAGAATAAATTTTCAAAAAAAGTCGTATCATTTTGCAACAATCCAGTGTCATATAACGTCTTATAGTTATACAAGAAATATTAATCGGAAACAGGTTATGACAAAAATACAACTATTAGCTACATTGTTGGCACTTTTCATCTTTGCCATGCTGGGAGCATGCAGTAATGAAGATTATCCGGAACCGGATGTTTTCAAGGTAACACCAGACCTCCGCACCCGTATCAATACTGGGATAAAAATGGCTTCCCGCACAGAAAAGAGGCTTTTCAACGAGACATTCAACTCTTTTCTTCATAAATGCGATGAAATGGGATCAGAAAATACTCCCTATCAATATATGGAAACGGAAGAGTATGCAGATCTGAAAAAGCTAATACTGTCATCCTCTCCCGCTACCTGCTATTTGTTAATGGACCGCTACCTAAAACGAAATCCCCCTTTCTTCTCTTTCATTCTGAACGATCTGATCGAAACAGCCTACCCCAATACAGCGGATAAGATTGCTAACCGGATGAAGTCGTTGACTACCGTACAGGAAACAATGGAGCTATTCCCTCAGGTTTGCTTGGAAATCTGGCTGGATGAAATTGAGAGCCGTTAGGTTACTCCCACTCCGGCGGCTCCTGCCCCAGCAAATTCTTGACGAAGAAATCGTGCATTTTGTGCATTTCAAACGGACCGCCGAGGCTGTGTGTCTTGCCTGGTAGATAAAGCTGTTCGAAATTCTTGTTTGCTTTCATCAAGGCACTAACAACCTGCAAGGTGGAAGCCGGATCGACGTTATCATCCAGTTCACCGTTGATCAGGAGCAACTTGCCTTTCAGACGGTAAGCATTGTCAACATTGGAGGAGGTGCTATAAGAGGCGTCGATCGGATAGCCCATCCACTGTTCGTTCCACCAGATTTTATCCATCCGGTTGTCATGGCAACCGCAAAGGGCGACTGCAACCTTATAAAAATCGTTATGGAACAGCAAAGCAGCCATCGCATTCTGACCTCCGGCCGACCAGCCATAGATGCCGACACGATTCAAATCCATATACTTGTATTTCGCACCTGCCGCTTTCATCCAAGCGATACGATCCGGGAAACCGGCATCTTTTAGGTTCTTCCAACATACATCATGGAAAGCTTTCGAGCGGTTGGACGTCCCCATACCGTCGATCGAAACGACGATAAAGCCGAGTTCTACCAATTTGGAGACCAGATGATGGGCCGGTTTGAAGTCCTTATCCACATGCGAATCGTGCGGACCGGCATAAATAAACTCTACGACCGGATAAGATTTGGAAGCATCAAAGTGCATTGGGCGATAAATGTTCCCCCAAATATCCGTCTGCCCGTCCCGGCCTTTCGCGCAGAACACTTCCGGCATTTGCCAGCTTTCCGCCTGCAACGCACTCACATCGCACCTCTGTAATCCGGCCACCACAGACGCATCCGAAGTCCGCTTCAACTGACTGACAGGCGGCAGGTCGGGGCGAGAATAGACATCGGTAAAATAAGAACGGTCGGCAGAGAAAGTCACACGGTGGTTCCCGTTCTCAGGAGTCATATCGGTAAAGCCTGTTCCATCCAAGTTAATCCGGCAGTAATGCAGGTTATAAGGATCTTCGCCTTTATTAAAGCCCGAAGCGGTGAAATAGACAACCCGGTTCGTCTCATCCACATAATCGACCTGGCGAACCACCCATTCGCCCTTCGTCACTTGTTGCTTCACCTGCCCGCTCGTACCATCTATCAGGTAAAGATGACGCCATCCGTCCCGTTCGGAAATCCAAAGCAATTCTTTTCCGTCATCCAGATCATACCGATAGTTGTTATAATAATAGATGAAAGTCTTCGTCTGCTCATCCACCAAATGACGGATAGAACCGTCGGCAGCACTCACTTCGCCAATGACATAACGCTGATGCCCGCGCTGGTTGAACTCGAACGTGAACGCGCGGCTGTCTTCGCGCCAACCGGTCAGGTTCAGATAGAACTGATTTTCATAAGGAGTGACATTCAACGCCATTTGCTTGCGCGCCTCCACATCGAAGAGCACCGGCAGGTAAACAGGCAATACATCCCCCGGCTTCACATAGTTGCGCCATTGCAGGATCGGCTGCTTCTGGCTGGACGGGCTGGATTCGATCAGCGGAATGCGGCGTTCCTGCACGTCGCGCACTTTCACGGTTGCCAGCTTCCGGGAGTCGGGCGACCAGATGATCGACCAACCGTCATAACGCAGGTTCGCCGTGCCATCCATCGTCAAGGCAATCTCTTCCTTCGGTTTATCTTTCTCCTTCTCATCCCGGACGGGCGAGAGATAGAGATTATTATCTTTCACATACGCTTCCCACTTCTTATCGGGCGATACAACAGGAACCGGAGCCTCTTCGCGACGACGCCAGCGATCCGGCCTCTTCTCTTCCTCTTTCAGCAGGGATTCGGCCAGTTTCTTTTGCTTTTTGGAGAAGAATGCCGCCAATCCTTTCTTATCCGCAGCACGCTGTTTCTTTCCACTCTCCGCATTGACGAGATAGTAGAAATCTCCTTCCTTCTCATGATTCTTATACCAGAAATAGTGTGAACTGTCTATCCATTCGGGATGGATAGCAGGAGAATAAACCCGGTCGGAGCATTTCAGGATCGTGTCGGCACGCTCGTAATCGGCACGCGTCACCTGCGAGGCGGCACTTTCCGCACCGAATGCCATAGTTAGCAGACACAAAAGAGAACATAAAAACATTGGTTTCATAATAATCTATGATTTAATTTTTAATTTTCAATTTTCAATTTCCCAACCACCAGTCGATCATCTTCCTCGCCAAGCTCAGCTTGTGCGGTATTTCCGGCAGGTTGTCCTTCGAGAAGAACGAGCCGGAACTCAGCTCTTCGTCCTGCAATTTGATCTCCCCGCTGACATAATCGGCTATAAAACCGATCATCAGGTTGCTCGGATACGGCCACGGCTGGTTGCCAAAATAAGTGATATTCCTGATCGTCAATCCTGTTTCCTCCCACACTTCACGTTCCACGCATTGTTCCAACGTCTCCCCCGTTTCCAGGAAGCCGGCCACAAGCCCATGAAACGTTCCCCGGAAGTTACGCGCATGCACCAACAGGATTTCCTCACCTTTCCGGATCAAGACCAGTACGGCAGGCGATACCGACGGGAACATCTCATTGCCGCAATGAGGGCATTTCTTCATGATCGGCCCTTTCAGTTCCGTCGGCGTCCCGCAGACAGGACAAAACCGGCTGTGTTGATCCCAATAGACAATCTCATACGCTTTCCCCGCCTGATCATAGGAGTAACGGTCGATATGATCATAGGAAGCGCGGAGTCCCATAGGCATGAAAACATCCGTCTCTTCCAGGGGCGCATCGGTAAAAGCCGCCATCGCCATTGTCCCGTCCTGCATCTCGACCGGAAGCGAGCGGGCAACCGTCACAGGCGCTTCGTCCGTACAAGGGATTACATAGCCTTCAGCTTTCTTTTGCAGTAGAAGTTGGTCATTGTAGAAAACGTACCAATACAAAGACGCGTTATTTGTCTTTTCCATATATCTGATTCTTTAGAACACCACAAACATACGGAAAAAATGGAATTATCCTCGCACTTGCAATATATATAGTGACGCATAAAACATGAAGAGGTATGGTTATAATAACCAATTTAAGAACTTATACTATATGAATTAAGAAGAAGTACCGTATTATTTAGCTCTTTTCCTTCTACTTATAAGTTGTCCGCTTGGCGGCGAACGATCGTTCTCTTGATGGCGGACGATCGTTCTCTTGCAAGCGGACAACCGTTCGCCGCCAAGCGAACGATTTATGGGTTAAGACAAGCGTGCTAATATATACAGAAGAACGGGGTAAAAGATACAGATGCTTATGATAAACCGTGCGCATCCGAACTCCTTTTGTGCGTATATGCACGATCATCAAACCCGGCACAACAGATAACATCTTATCTACAAGTTTTTTACGATTATGGCACGACTTTTGTCACATTTCTCGTAAACAAATCAGTTAAAGACCATGATTAAAACAGTTGCATTAGAAAAGATCTTCCGCACGGAAGAGGTAGAGACGTTGGCTCTTAATAAAGTAAGCATAGAGGTGAAGGAAGGGGAATTCGTAGCCATTATGGGCCCTTCCGGTTGTGGAAAATCAACGTTGTTGAATATCTTAGGATTGCTCGACAACCCGACCAGCGGAGAATATTACCTGAACGGGATCGAAGTATCCCGATATACGGAAGCCCAGCGGACGAAACTGCGCAAAGGGATTATCGGGTTCGTCTTCCAAAGTTTCAATCTGATCGACGAGTTGAATGTATACGAGAATATAGAACTTCCTTTGCTCTACATGGGTGTATCGGCTGCCGAGCGAAAGAAAAAGGTACAGGAAGCAATGGAACGGATGGCGATCGTGCACCGCGAAAAGCATTTCCCGCAGCAGTTGTCCGGCGGCCAGCAACAGCGCGTGGCCCTGGCCCGCGCGCTGGCCGTCAAGCCGCGCGTGCTACTGCTCGACGAGCCGCTCTCCGCCCTCGACGCCAAGGTGCGCGTCCAGCTGCGCGACCAGATTCGCCGCATCCAACTCACCACCGGCACCACCACCGTCTTCGTGACCCACGATCAGGAAGAGGCGCTGGCCGTGGCCGACCGCATCGGTGTGATGAACAAGGGCAAGATCGAGCAGATCGCCGCCCCGCAGAACCTGTACCAGCGCCCCGCCACCGAGTACGTGGCCACGTTCATTGGACTCACCAACCGCCTGCCCGGCGCATCCAATGGCGACGAGGCCGTGGTCTTCGGCCAGCGCGTGCCGCTGCTCGCCGGCTCCGCCAAGGGCGATTCCGTGGCCGTGCTCGTGCGCCCGGAGAACCTGACGCTGGCCTTGGCCGGCAGCAGCGATTCGCACGTCGGCGAACGCGCCCGCGTGGAGGTCATTCACTTCCTTGGCTCCTTGGTGCGCGTGGATACGGTCATCACCTCCGGCGAATACCAGCGCTGGAACAAGGGCGAACAGCTCAAGGCCACCGTGCAGCTGCCCGCCAGCGAGCTGCCGGCCGGTCTGGCGGTGGGCGATGACGTGATTGTCACCCCGCGTCCGGTCGCCGCGCTCGCCTGCTGAATGGCGTTGCGATGATCGTGCGGTTCTGTTCTGTTTTTGTGACTGTACGATCGTCGAATGGCTTATCGGCAATGATGTGTGTGGGACGGCGGCGATTTTTGGGCGATTATCGCGTGCCGTCCCACAGCAATCTTGCAGAGTAGGGGACTTTCTCGGCATTGGGAATGATTGACGTTGATCATTCCTTGCCCATTGATGATTTCCTCCCCCATTCCCAATGCAATCGAAACGCCGTGCCGTATTCTTGAAGAGTATTGCACGTGTGATCGGTCCGTTTGCGGCCAGTAACTATGGGGGATAAGTATGAGCGAACCAATGCCGCCGGCGCAGCAGCCGCAGGCACCTCAGCAATCGCAGCAGCCGCAACAATCTCCACGCGATTGGTGGTTCACGGCCCATCGCCGGTTTTCGACAATCGGCTCGGCGCTCGCCATTATGATGGTGTTCTGGATCGGACTGAATATTCTGGCCACTGAAGCACTACGAACGCTGCTTGGCACCGATGCGCCCGCTTGGGCTGTGCTGCTCGCCTCCTCCGGACCGCTGTATGTGGTGGCCATGCCGCTGAGTATGTTGGCCTTCACTCGCGTACCGGTTATTCGCACCCGGCAGTACCCCATGAAGGCGGGGGAGTTCATTCAGATTTTCGTCATGTGCATTCCGGTAATGTTCTTGGGCAATATGATTGGCAATATATTGTCTGCCGGAGCCACTGATGGTCAGGCCACCAATCGCATCAACGACGTGATTCTTGGCAGCGACTGGCGGGTGAACGCATTGTTCATAGGCCTGTTGGCACCGGTTTGCGAAGAATGGATTTTTCGCAAGGAGATTATCTCCCGCCTGCGCCGGTACGGAGAGAAGACCGCAATCATATTCTCCGCATTGGCATTCGCGCTATTCCATATGAACGTGTTCCAGTTCTTCTACGCCTTTGGCCTAGGACTGATGTTCGGATATGTATACACGCGCACCTCCCGACTGCGGTATTCGGTGGCTATGCACATGCTGATCAACCTGAACGGGTCAGTACTCGCCCCATTGGTGATACAACAGATCGATCCCCGCATCCTCGACGGCACGGTCAGCGAGGCCGAAATCATGCGTATGGCTGAAGCCGGCAACATGGGCGACATGGGCATCATGATGTTGTACGGCACAGTGATGTTGGGCCTCTGCATTGCCGGTATCGTGCTGCTTATCACCAAGCGCAAGAGCTGGGAGTTCTATCTTGCGCCAGAGGAGTTGCCTGCGGGGCTTAAAATACGCACCGCCTATGCCAATCCCGGCGTTATCGCGTACCTACTGTTGACTGTGATGCTTACCGGTTGGATGCTGTTCGCATGACTGTCATAGCCGGACCCAGAGAGGCGAGCCGGGAGATATCACAGATTGCCTGACGAGCCGCCATCTTCAACAAGGTATTCGGTGCCCGAACCGGCGATGGCTCGCGCCGCCATATCTTTGATGGTGGAAGGCAGCACACCCTCGCGCGCGAACACAAGCACTTGGCCGGTCATGCCGTAAGGGGAGAAGCCGGTGAACTTGACCAATGGCGGCTGACCCTCCAGCGCCACGTCGGCGGTGGCTTTGGTTACGCGGTCGAGAATATCCTGACTGATCGCAGACGGGTCGCCGGAGGCCTTGGCCGTGAACTCAAGCGTGGCCATGCCTTCGCTGACCGGCGTGAGCTTGGTCAGGGCGGCCGTATTGAGTACCGAATTGGGGATGACCATCATGTCTCCGGAACGGGTGCGCACCACGGTCTGACGCCAGGTGATGTCGTGCACGGTGCCTGTGACGCCTTGAATGGTCACCAGATCGCCGGGTTGGATTACGCGGCCCAGCATCAGGCCGAAGCCGCCGATGATGTTGGCGATTGTATCCTTCAGACCCAGCGAGATCGCCACACCTCCAACACCAAGGGCGGTGATAAGTGTGGTCGGATTGATGCCGAATACGGGCTGCAGTACCATCGCTGCGCCGGTGACCCAGATGGTCACGCGCGTGAGGTTCACGAAAATCGAGGCGCTGGGAATCTGAGAATTGTCCAGAATCTTGCGCAACACGCGGCTGATGACGCGGTCGGCCACAAATACGATGGCCAATACAATGGTCAGCCAGATGAGTTTGCCGGCGTTCACCTGAAACCAGCGTGCGATGTCTTCTGCATATTCAGTCATACGCCTACTGTATCGGTCGTTTCTGGTGAAGTCGTGGAGACGGGGTGGCAGAAAGCGGAATCGGCCTACGGTCGATTCCGCTACTCCTGGCGTTCGCGGCAGGTCTGGCCGAGGCCGCGGGCCA
>OHKT01000432.1_pt1 | contig 15679 bp, 6 predicted proteins | sample 1568871 | NCBI WGS metagenome assembly OHKT01 (sample SAMEA3879558, study PRJEB24766) | human gut metagenome | biome: human-associated habitat; feature: feces | place: USA | collected 1985/1987
TCTTTGTGGAGCCTACTTTTGGCATCAAGTTTAGCCTATGCCGCTATGTTACATTAAACATGAGTATCGCTTATGAATGGGATGCTGTGATGCAGAAGTGTCAGAGTCGGAATCCAGATTTTCCATCGACTTTCAAAGTGGATTGGAGCGGATACAGGGCACAAGCCGGTTTGATTTTTTGTTTGAATTTAAAGAAGTAACAATGATACAAGAATTACAACTCCGTATATTGCCTGAAGAAGCAGTCAGCGAACAGTCGCTGAAGCAGGTGGTGGCTCGCGAGACGGGAACATCTGTCCCGTACATCCACACCGTTCGGGTACTAAAACGTTCTATCGATGCACGTCAGCGTACGATCTATGTGAATGTAAAACTGCGTGCTTTTATCAATGAGCAGCCAGATGAACCAGAATTTCAATTGGTGGAATATAAAGACGTATCAGCAGGGAAGCCTGTCGTGGTGGTAGGAGCGGGGCCGGGTGGTTTGTTTGCCGCTCTTCGTCTGATTGAGCTCGGCTTACGTCCGATCGTGATCGAACGTGGAAAGAACGTGCGCGAACGTAAAAAGGATATCGCTCTGATCAGCCGTGAGCATAAGGTGGACGAAGAGTCCAACTATAGTTTCGGTGAAGGGGGAGCCGGTGCCTATTCTGACGGCAAACTTTACACTCGCAGCAAGAAACGGGGTTCGGTTGACAAGATTCTGAATGTCTTTTGCCAGTTTGGGGCGAGCACTTCGATTTTGGCGGACGCCCATCCGCATATCGGTACGGACAAGTTGCCGCGCGTGATCGAGAATATCCGCGAACAGATTATCCGCTGTGGTGGGGAGGTCCATTTCGAGACACGAATGGATGCCTTGGTCATCCGGAGTGGGGAAGTCGTAGGTGTCGAAACGAATACGGGCGAGAACTTTCTGGGACCGGTCATCCTGGCAACCGGTCATTCCGCCCGGGATGTGTATCGCTACCTCCATGACCGGCAAATCCCTATCGAAGCCAAAGGCATTGCTGTCGGCGTCCGTTTGGAACATCCGCAGATGCTGATCGACCAGATACAATATCATCGTAAGGAGGGTAGAGGAAACTATCTGCCGGCAGCCGAATATAGTTTTGTGGCGCAAGCCGGCGGACGGGGAGTCTATTCTTTTTGTATGTGTCCAGGCGGTTTCGTCGTCCCGGCGGCAAGTAGTTCCCGCCAGGTGGTAGTCAATGGAATGTCTCCTTCCAATCGTGGTTCCCGCTGGGCGAATTCCGGCATGGTGGTGGAGATACGCCCGGAAGACTATTCCGAATTGATGAAACACGAAGAAATGGCGGTCAGCAAGGATTCGCCGCTCGCTTTGATGGCTTTCCAAGAACGTTTGGAAGAACTTTGCTGGCTGAACGGCGGGATGAAGCAAACCGCCCCTGCACAGCGGATGGTTGATTTCGTGAATAAGAAAAACTCTTTCGATCTTCCCGAATCCTCTTATACGCCCGGTCTGCTGGCTTCCCCGTTGCATTTCTGGATGCCGGAGTTCGTCACCGGCCGCTTACGTGAGGGCTTCCGCCATTTCGGTAAAGTCTCCAGAGGCTTCCTGACCAATGACGCGGTGATGATCGGGGTGGAAACCCGGACCTCTTCGCCCGTCCGTATCCTGCGCGACAAGGAAAGCTACCAGCATATAACCTTGAAAGGTCTTTTTCCTTGTGGAGAAGGCGCCGGCTATGCAGGCGGAATCGTCTCTGCTGCTATTGATGGTGAACGGTGTGCGGAAGGGGTTGCCGGATATTTATCCCTTGTTTAAAGCATATATGTTAATAAGTAAACAACTGATTCCATTCAAATGTTATTTTGCATAATGAAAACAGTGGGATAAATACGTTGGTTTTACAGGATGCGAGGACGGAGTACGTTTTCTGTTTGTGACAGGACTGGGCATTTGATCTGTTTTCGTATCTTTGTAGCGTAATGCTTTTACGTTATGAGGAAAACATACTTGATCACTCTTTTGCTTTGTTGCTTTAGTGCCTTGCTGAATGGGGCTGTTTCACCTTTTTCTTTTTCTTCTTTAAAAATGGAAGAAGGTTTGTCGCAGCTTTCCGTCTTGAAAATACATCAGGATAAGAGCGGTTTCATGTGGTTTGCCACGCGTAACGGCTTGAATCGTTATGACGGTAATTCTTTTGTCGTGTATAAACATAGTAATGGCGACTCATTAAGCTTGTCCAGTAATCATGTGACAGCATTGGCTGAAGATGACCGTGGAAACTTGTGGGTAGGCACGATGAACGGTCTGAACCGGATGGATTTGAGGGTGGATCGTGTATATTCTCTCAACGATATGGCTGCTTATAAGCAGTCTCCCCTTTATCATACGTGGATTTCAAGCTTGTATGTGGATAGACAAAAGCGTTTTTGGGTTGGAACAAATAAAGGTCTATACTTGTATGATTATGAGAATGATTCGTTTATCTTGAACGACTTGGAGGGAGAACTGCCACGTGACCAGATTATGGTTATCAACGAAGACCATGATGGCAATCTGTTAGTCGGAACTTTACAAAACGGACTTTATATCTGTGACAGTAAGTTGAATCTCTTGTCTCATTATTTTAAAAATACGACTCCCTTTTCATTAACGGATAATAATATATCTGCTATCCATGAAGACAGTGAAGGACGTCTGTGGGTGGGAACCCGTTCGGGTGGATTGAACCGGATCGACACGGAGACAAATGCTGTTACGCATTATACTGCTTGGAACGGCAGACTGGGAAATAATTCGGTTCGTACAATTAATACTTATAATGGTCAACTGGTGGTCGGAACTTTTAACGGATTAAGTCTTTTGAATTTGGTGGACGGTTCATGTACGACCTATACGAATTTTGACGAACAAAAAGGAGGTCTTAGTCATTTTTCCGTCTTTTCTGCTTTCGTAGATAATGCGAATACGTTATGGATTGGCACATACGCTGGAGGTGTCAGTTACAGTAATCCTTTGAACAGCCGTTTTACTTTTTACGATTTGCAGGGTGGTTCAGACAAGCTGTTTGGAATCTTTGCCACGATGGCCTATCAGCCGGACCATACTTTGTGGATTGCTTCGGAAGGGCGAGGCCTACTTTCACTGGATTTGAATACAGATATGTTTGAACGTTTCCTGCTGGATGCTCGGCCGAATGCTCTGAATGATCGGAATATTATCAAATCTCTGTTTGTGGAGGGTGATTTCGTTTGGTGCGGAACGCAGAAAGGCACTTTATACCGATTCGATACCCGGACAAAGAAATTCTCTCTTTTTTATACTTTTCATAAGGAGGTTAGTATTTATACGATCACGCGTTGCAGTGATGGTGTATTGTGGTTGGGAACGACAGACAACACGGGAATTGTCCGTGTGTTTCCGGACGGCAGGATCGCTCCGTCGGATTCAGTTTTCGCCTTGTTGCCAAGTGTACGCAGTTTCCTGGAGATACGGGACGGTGTTTATTTGGTAGGTATGCATACCGGCGGACTGGCGCTCTACGATTCCCATACGCATAAGTTGATAAAATATAATACTCGTGAGGAAGGTTCCCGGAAGTTATACAACGACCAGGTAAGTAATATCGTAAAGGATAGGGAGGGGCGAATCTGGATCGGTACTTTCGGTGGAGGTTTTTGTCGCTTTGACGAAGAAAAAGGCATTATGGAGTGGTTGACGGCCGTCGAGGGGCTGAGCGACGATAATATCAATTCGATAATTCCCGGAGACGACGGGAAACTTTGGATCAGTACCGGTAACGGTATTTCTGCCTACGATCCTGAATCGCGCCAGTTTACCAATTATATGGGTAGAAGCGAGATCCCAGTTAATGAATTCAGCATGAAAGGCGGCATCAAATTGCCCGGTGACCGAATCTATTTCAGCGGAAGCAACGGCCTTGTCTCCTTTTACCCTGAACGGTTGATAGAAAACCGTTTTATACCTCCGGTCGTACTGACCTCTTTTACGGTTAACAATAAACCGGTTGTTCCCGGCGACCCTTCGGGGTTGCTCGATAAAGTTCTTGATTATACGCAGGCGATAGATCTTGATTATAATCAGAATAACTTCTCTGTTGGGTATGCCGCTTTAAACTATCTTTATCCGAATCAGAATAAATATGCTTATATGCTAGAAGGGTATGATACGGACTGGAATGATGCTGGTTCTCGAAAGGAGGCTTTCTATACGAACTTGAAACCGGGAGATTATGTTTTTCGTGTTCGCGCCTCCAATAACGACGGTCTTTGGAACGATGAAGGGCGGTCGTTGTCGATTCATATTCGGACTCCATTCTGGCAGACCTGGTATGCCTATATGTTGTATCTGTTGATTATAGGTGGCATCCTTTATGTGGTCTGGTATTATCTGCATATGAAGCGTAAGCTGGAACAGGACCTGGTCGAAAAGCAGAAGGAGCAGCAGCGGCAGGAGGAGTTCCATCAGTCCAAAATACGCATGTTTACCAATTTTTCGCACGAATTGCGTACACCGTTGATGTTGATCCTGTCTCCTTTGGAAGAGGTGTTGCAACGGGTAGATATGAACCCGAACTTGAAAGGTTCGTTGCGTCTAGTCTATGGAAATGCCCAGCGTCTTTTGTTGCTGGTGAACCAGTTAATGGATCTGAGGAAGAACCAGAGTGGCAACCTGCAACTACGTGTTTCGCATAATGATCTGTATCTGTTTACGCAGGAGATATATATTGCCTTTAATCAGATTGCGGTCAAGGAACGGATTACCTTTCGTTTGGAATCCGATGAGTCGGGAATAGATGCGTGGTTCGACCGTGTTTTATTGGAGAAGGTATTTTTCAATCTTTTGTCGAACGCTTTCAAACATACGGCTCCGGATGAGTCGATAACCATTCGTTTGCAATTGTTCTCAGTTGCCGGATTGCAGGAGCAATTTCCCGGCAGGATAAGTGGGGAAGTTCGGGGGACTTCTCGATATGTTTGTCTGTCTGTAGAAGACACAGGGAAAGGGATAGACGATTCCGACAAGTTTCATATATTTTCCCCTTTTTACCAGGGAACGGATGAAAGTGAGTCGAATACGGCTGGAACTGGTATAGGGTTGAGTCTGGTACTCTCTATCGTGAAATTGCATAAAGGGGTTGTATGGGTAGAAGACAACAAACCAAAAGGGGCTGTATTCCGTGTCTTGATTCCGATAAACCGCGAAGCATATGCTCATGAGCAATTTGCAGAAGATGACTCTTCTGCGAGGAATCCCTATGGAGGAATTGAAGTAGCTGAGGATGAATCCAAAGTCCCTGACAATATGCAGGAACAGCTGCCTGTTTCCGGTCAGCGTTATACCTTGTTATTGGCCGAAGATAATCCGGATGTCCGTCGGTATATCTGCAAACATCTCGAACCTTATTTCGATGTGCTTGAAGCGGAGAACGGGGTAGATGCTTTCAATAAAATTGCAGAAACCTTGCCGGATCTGGTGGTAAGCGATATTATGATGCCGAAAAAAGACGGCTTGCAACTTTGTTCGGAGATCAAGCAGGATTTGCGGACCGGACATATCCCGGTTATCATCATTACGGCGAAATCGATGGTGATGCATATCAAAGAGGGATTTCAGTGTGGTGCGGACGATTATATCGTGAAGCCTTTCAATATGGAGGTCCTGCTGTGTCGTATTCGGAATATCTTGGCTTCTCGTGAACGGTTGAAGGAATTGTATGGGAAAAAATTTTCGTTGGAGTCATTGGGTTTCGAGACGACATCGGCGGACGATACATTTATGCAAAAATTGTTCGGGGTGATTGAGCAGAATCTTTCCAATCCGGGGTTGAATGTGGAGATTCTATGTAAAGGAGTCGGTATGGGACGTGCCAACTTCTATAGGAAGCTGAAAGCGATAACCGACCTTTCGCCGGTGGATTTGATCCGTAACAAACGTCTTGAGATTGCTGCAAGAATGCTGCTGGAAACGGATATGAACATATCTGAAGTTTCTGCCAATATCGGTTTCAATTCCCATGCTTATTTTGCTACTTGTTTCAAAGCGATGTACGGCATGTCGCCGACCGAATATGTGCAACAAAATAAAAAAAATCTATATCATGTATAAATTATTACTTTATGTTATTTTTTTGTTATTTTGCCAATGCAAGAGAGATCATTCTTTAAAGGAAGAAGTGACGGATTTACTCCGAACTGAAATTGTTATTCGTGGAGATAAAGCCTTGGCAGAAGAACCTGTGACCATTACTGCATATAGAGCGGAAAGGAGTGCCGGAGGGATTCATGATTTCTACTCCGAAGGCGATTATTGGTGGCCCAATCCGATAAATCCGGATAGTGCCTATATACGTCGGGATGGGCAGACAAATCCCGATAACTTTGTTGCTCACCGTCATGCCATGATCCGCTTCAGTTCGCTGGTTGGCGACTTGACCTCCGCCTGGCTGGTGACGAAAGACGAGAAATATATTCGGCAAGCGGTTAAGCATATCCGCGCAGGCGATCAAAGGGATCGTGACAGGACGGGGGATCGGTATCATCGATACGATCCATCTCTTGGAGGTCGTGCAATCCCTTATCAAGATGGAAGAGGCCGGCGTTCTTGCTGTCGAGGATGTGGCTGGTAGCCGTACTTGGTTTTCCGATTATCTGAAATGGTTGACAACGCATCCTTACGGGGTAGACGAGATGAATGCTAAAAACAATCATGGAACTTGTTGGGTGATGCAGGTAGCCCAGTTTGCTAAATATACCGGCGATAAGGAGATTCTCGACTTTTGCCGGAACCGTTACAGGTCTGTTCTGCTTCCTTCACAGATGGCGGAGGACGGCAGTTTTCCGCTTGAACTGAAACGGACGAAACCGTACGGCTATTCCTTGTTCAATCTGGATGCCATGGCTACGATCTGCCATATTCTTTCGGACGGGGAAGATGATTTGTGGCAGTACTCGATGGACGACGGTCGCAATATGCAAAAGGCGGTTGCTTGGCTGTTCCCGTATATAGCAGATAAATCGAGCTGGCCTTTTGCCGAAGATGTCATGTTTTGGGATGAATGGCCGGTTGCCCAGCCTGCCCTTTTATTCAGTATTTGTAACACTTCTAATAGGACTTATCTGGAAATTTGGAAAAGTTTGGAACATTTTCCGACAAACGATGAGGTAATCCGTAACTTGCCGATCCGACATCCGTTATTGTGGCTATGAAAACGGTTTAAAAAATGAATCTATTTTCTTTCAATATTGTATCTATTTTCTGAAACCCGCTTTGAATGCGGGTTTTTAATTTTTGACAGAGCTGAATTTTAAAGTAAAAGAGATAAATTTTAAATAGTTCGAAACCTCTATCTCATACATTTGCAACTAAAGAAAAACACAAAAAGTTTCAATCTTAATAACAATATTATGAATTACACGTACATGAAAGGTTGTGCTCTGTGCATGACATTGTGCCTGACTTCGGCTGCTCTGCCTGGCAGGGCGAATGCAGAAAGTTCGGCTATCGTGAATGAAGTCTTGCAGTCATCTGTTGTGAAAGGGGTGGTAAAAGACTCGAATGGTGAACCTCTGTTAGGGGTTAATGTCCTTGTAAAAGGTACGACTATCGGTGCCGTCACCGATATAGACGGAAACTTTTCTTTTGAAGCTCCTGCCGGTTGTACATTGGTTATCTCTTACATTGGATTTGAATCGCAGGAAGTAAAAGTAAAAGGCAATGCTCCTCTGAACATTATTCTGAAAGAAGATTCCGAAGCATTAGACGAAGTGGTAGTAATCGGTTACGGTACGCAAAAGAAAGTGAATTTGACCGGTGCGGTATCGGCCGTTACAGGTGAAGAGATCGCGAAGCGTCCTGTTTCAAATACATCCACGATGTTGCAAGGCCAGATGCCCGGTCTGCGGATTACGTCCGATAAAGGACAACCAGGTAACGAATCTGTCCAGATGCGTGTACGTGGACAGGGAACTTATTCTTCGGCAGGTTCCAATCCCTTAGTTTTGATCAATGGAGTGGAAGGAGATTTGGCAACTCTTGACCCGAATATTATCGAGAGTGTTTCGGTTTTGAAAGATGCAGCATCGGCGTCTATCTACGGATCTCGTGCAGCAAATGGCGTTATCTTGATCACGACGAAAAACGGTTCGGAAATGAAAGAGAGGGTCTCCGTGCGTTACAACGGGAATTTTGCTGTTCATAATCCGACGACATTACTGGACTTGATTTGGGATTCTCCTACATATATGAAGTATTTCAATATGGCGAAGGAAAATTCCGGTTCCCCTATTACGGAACGCTATACGCAAGAAATGATCGATGCTTATACAAACCCGACAGACCCTCAGAAATATCCGAGTTTCAACTGGCTTGATTATATGTTCGACCCGGCTTTTGTACAGCAGCATAACGTAAATGTCTCCGGGACGATAGGCAAGACCTCTTATAATGCTTCTTTGAGTATGCTGAATCAGCCTGGTACGATGAAAGGACAAGAATATCAGCGTTATAATGCCTCTTTGGATTTGACTTCTCAAGTAAACGATTGGGTGAAGATCGGTATGTATTTCACCGGTTCTCGTAGTTATCGCCAGGAGACGCGTCAGGGAGATACGGACGCATATCTTTCCACTATTTCTCAAGCACCTACTTATATGCCTTGGTTGCCGGACGATGGTTCGGGAATAAAACGTTATACTTCGAAAGCATATACGTTTGAGTCGAATAATAAAAACATGGTCGCTATTGCTGAAACGGAAAACTTCAAGAAATATGTCAATACCGACGCTAATGTACAGGCTTGGGCGGAAATCAAACCGTTTAAAGGATTGACATGGTATACGAAAGGGGCTATCCGCTATAAAGCACAGCATTATAAAGATTGGGGAGCAATTCCGACACCTATTTATTTTTATCATGACGGTACTCAGAACGGAACCCTGAATACGAATGGTACGGGATTGACAAGTAATATGGAATATAGTACGTATGTCAATCTTTATACTTATTTGAAATATGACTGGTTGTCTTCGAATAAGGATCACAGTCTATCTGCTATGGCAGGTTACAGTTTGGAATCTTATCGCTATGATGTATTACAGGGTTATCGTCAGGATTATGATTTTCCCTTGCATGAGTTGAACGCTGGTAATTCTTCGGTTCAGACCAATAGCGGTAGTTCACAGGAATGGGGATTGGTTTCCGGATTCTTCCGTTTGAACTATGGTTTTAAAGATCGGTATTTGGTAGAATTAAATGCTCGTTACGACGGCTCTTCACGTATCGCGTCTCAATCTCGCTGGGGCGTATTCCCCTCTTTCTCTTTAGGATGGCGCGTGACGGAAGAAGAATGGATGAAGGACCTCCAGTGGGACTGGTTGAACAGTTTGAAGCTACGCGGTTCATGGGGGCTACTGGGTAACCAGAATATTGATTTGTATTCGTATTATGCATTGGTTTCTACCGGAAAGGATTACGGTTTCAATAATACGGATCTTTCTTCAGGGGTTGCACAAACAGCTATCAGTAATCAGAACCTGAAATGGGAGACGACAGCTATCGGTGACTTCGGTGCTGACTTGACGCTCTTCAACGGTTTCAACGTGACATTCGACTGGTACAAGAAAAGAACGTATGATATCCTTCGTAAGGCACAAGGAAATGCACTTTTGGGACTTGATGCTCCATATATTAATGACGGGGAAATGGTGAATAAAGGTATCGAGGTTTCTTTGGGCTATAACGGCTATGTTCGTGACGGATTCTTTGAAGGGTTGAGCTATAATGCTAATGTTTACTTCGACCGCTCGCGAAATACATTGACGAAGTATGGTGCAGACTATATTACAAATGGCTTGATTTGTAGTGAAGGGCTTCCATACGAATCTTTCTATGGTTATAAAGCGATCGGTATCTTCAAAGACGACGACGAAGTACGGAATTCTCCGAAGCAGTTTAACGATAATACGCAGGCCGGTGATATTAAATATGCCGACATAAGCGGTCCTGATGGTGTGCCTGATAATGTAGTTGATGAATACGACCGTACCGTTATCGGAAACCGTTTCCCAAATTTCGAGTATAGTGTAAGCCTCGGTGCAAGCTGGAAAGGATTCGACCTCTCTTTGCTTGGTCAGGGAGTATCCGGAGTAGATCATTATGCAAGCGGTTGGGGATTGCGTCCATTCTATCAGGGAACGCCTATTTCTCAGGATTATATCGATAATATGTGGACGGAAGAACATACGAATGCTAAATATCCTCGTTTGTATTTTGCTGATATGGGTGGAACGAAGAACCAACGTGAAAGTACGTATTGGTTATATGATGGCTCTTATTTCCGCTTGAAAAACTTGACATTTGGCTATACGTTGCCGAAAGCATTGACACAGAAAGCCAAGATACAGCGTTTGCGTGTCTATTTTTCGGGTGATAATCTGCTTACCTTTACCAAATTCCCTCAAGGTGGAGACCCCGAACGAAACTACAATTCGACGAAAGGGACACGTTTGGTTTATTATCCTCAGAATCGTATTATCTCATTTGGTATAAATTTGGATTTCTAAAAAATAATATAGAATATGAAACTTACGAAAATATCATATATATCATTGCTGATCGCATCTTTGGTTGCTGCGCCTTCTTGTACGGGAGTGCTCGACACACCCCCGACGACCTCACCTTCGGAAAGCATCTTCTGGCAGTCGAAGGGAGATTTCGAATCCGCATTGGCCGGATGTTACAACGCCATGCAGGCAAAGACTTTGTCATATGGGATTTTGGCTTACGATGGTCTCACGGATAATGCATATGGGAGCGCAAGTAGTTCATACGTATATCGCTGCGATATGATTCAGTCGGACAATATCGATCCTTCGATGGAAGGATTTATTCCCGAACTTTATGACGAGGCATACGGGGCGATTGCTACAATTAATATATTCTTGGATCGTCTGGCCAAATATGAAGGAACGGACATGGAAGATGTGCGCGGACAATTTGAGGGGGAAGCTTTGTTTCTGCGTTCTTATTGTTATTATTTGCTTTATCTCTGTTATGGTGAAGTTCCTTATGTGACCGAGCCATTGACGATCGACACACAGAACATGCCGAAGAGTGAGTTGGAAACGGTTTATACGAATTTGATTGGTGATTTACAGAATGCTATCGATCTTTTGCCAGAACAGACCTACAAGGAAGCCGGAGGCCATGCGACCAAATCTGCTGCAAAGGCATTGAAAGCACGAGTTCTTATGTTTCATGCGTACGGAGAAGATGGCAATATCCAGAATCGTGACGAGGTGCAGGAAGCATACGACTTATTGAATAGCATTAGCGGTTATTCATTGATGCAGCGTTACGGGGATAACTTTATGGCAAGTACCCAGGAAGCAAGTGACGAGATATTGTTCTCGATAAAATTCCTTGCACCTAATAATTATACAGACTTCGACCACAAATATGGGAATTACGCTCCGATCCGTCCGGTTCAGAACTTGAGCGACGAATTCGAGGAAGGTGATGAACGGTTGGATCAGATCATCGCGTTCGATGATAAATACCAATGGCCTGGAGGCGAAGTCGTATCGTTGAATAAGAGCGATTTGAAAAAAGCGGTTGTGAAATGGCTGACTCCTTTATTGAAAGACGGTGAGTCATGGGAGGCAAGTACTCGTAGCGAACAAGATATCGTATTGCTTCGTTGGGGTGAGTTGTTATTGTTGAAAGCCGAAGCAGCGAATGAATTGGGGATAGCTGGTGCAGATCAGTTGGTGAATGAGGTCCGCCAACGTGCAGGATTATCTGGTTTGGGTGTAGGTTTAAATCAGTCTCAGATGCGTGAAGCGATTCGTCATGAACGTCGTGTGGAAACTCCTTTCGAATTAATTCGATATTATGATATGAAGCGTTGGCGTATCATGGATAAGCTGAACGGAATAGAATTGGATCCGTTATTGGCAGGTCATATTCCGGCTTGGTCCGAAGCTCATTTCTATTTCCCGTTACCTCAGGAACAGATCGATTTCTCGAATGGGGTTTTGGTTCAGAATCCTAATTATTAAATTCTTTTGAAAATACTTAATATGGGAAGCGTACTTGAAATGGTGCGCTTCTCTTTGTTAATCTTGTTTATCTATGATCTTTATGTGTTCGGGTAAACAAGATTTCTTATAATAAGACAAGCTTTAAATTGAATATTAGAATATGAAGTACTTGTTTGTTGCATGCTTATTGTGTTTGTCCGTTCTGTCGGCTGTGGCGAAAGTGCCTGCTATGAATAAGATTCGGCTGACGAACAATTGGGAATATCTGAAAGGTGATTTGGGGGGAATCTGGGAGGCTGTACGTCCTGCCGCACCCGGCAGTTCGGAGGCGGTTCCCATCTGGCAGCCTGTTACGTTACCTCATTGTTTTAATGCCGAAGATGCTGTTGATCCGGACGTGAATTATTATGAAGGTCCGGGATGGTATAAAACTTTGCTGGCGATAGACAATCCCTATCGGAACGGGCGGATCGTACTCGATTTCGACGGGGCGGGACAGAAGACGGATGTCTATGTCTATACGACTCATGTCGGTAGCCATGTTGGCGGTTATGACAGTTGGAATGTCGATATTACGGATGCGGTAAAAGCATTTCTCGGCAGTAAAGATGCGGAACGTTTCAAAGGGAAAGTACCTTTGTCGATCCGTTGCGATAATTCACGTGATCTGGAAATGATACCATCCGATCTGGCTGATTTCAATATCTATGGTGGTCTGTACCGGTATTTGAACTTGGTGTACCTGCCAGAAGTTTCTTTTGAACAGATTCGCTTGGAATCTTCCCTCTCTTCTAACTTGAAAGAGGGTATATTGAAGGTGAAAACTTCGTTTTATAATCCGGAAGATATAAGGAAGGCGGATGTGACCGTTTCCGTTTACGATGCGGACCGTAAACCAGTCTTCTCGAAAACACTGGAGGGAATACTTCCTTTGGGTGACCAGCTTTTAGCAGAGATGAAGATCAAGAATCCGGTATTGTGGGACGTGGATGTGCCACAACTCTATACTTGCGAGTTGACTGTAAAGACACCGGATCAGACTTTCACGACGGAAGAACGCTTCGGTTTCCGCCATACGGAGTTTAAGGACAAAGGTCCATTCTTCCTGAACGGCAAACGTTTGCTGTTGCGAGGTACGCATCGCCATGAGGATCATGCTGGTGTGGCACAAGCCATGACGGAAGATATGATGCGTCGTGAAATGCGGATGATGAAAGATATGGGCGTGAACTTTATCCGTTTAGGACATTACCAACAATCTGAAATCATTCTGGCCCTTTGCGACGAATTGGGCATTCTGGTATGGGAAGAAATTCCTTGGTGTCGGGGCGGTCTTGGAGGCGATGTCTACAAAAAACAAGCCCGTCGGATGCTTGCTAATATGATCGGCCAGCATCATAATCATCCGGCTGTCATCATCTGGGGGTTGGGTAATGAGAATGACTGGCCTAACGATTTCAATACGTTCGACAAGAGTGCGATCCGTGCTTTCATGAAAGAGTTGCACGACATGGCGCACCGTTTAGACGACACACGTATGACGGCGATCCGCCGGTGTGAATTTTGTAATGATATTGTTGATGTCTATTCACCTTCAATCTGGGCTGGTTGGTATCGGGGTGTTTTTACCGATTATAAATCGATCTCAGAACAGGAGATGCAGAAAGTAAAACACTTCCTGCATGTAGAGTGGGGAGGTGACAGCCATGCCCGTCGTCATTCGGAAGATGCTTTTTATAATCTGAAGAACATCGAGGCAGGAAAGGGCGGTGATGAACGTGCCGGCGATGCTTCCTTGTATGGTGGCGTTCCACGTGCTTCGCGCGATGGCGATTGGTCGGAAAGTTATGTGGTCCGTCTGATCGACTGGCATCTGAAAGAGCAGGAGACGATGCCGTGGCTGACCGGTACGGCCTACTGGCCTTTTAAGGATTTTTCGACTCCGGTCCGTCCCGACAATCCTGTCCCTTATGTCAATCAGAAGGGGGTGGTTGAACGCGATTTTACTCCGAAAGAAAGCTACTATGTGTTCCAGTCTTACTGGACGGAGAAGCCGATGATCCATATCTACGGTCATACCTGGCCGGTTCGCTGGGGTGGAAAAGATGACCGCAAGGAAATCTTGGTATATTCTAACTGCGACGAAGTGGAACTTTTTGTCAATGGTGTGAGCCAGGGAGTGAAACGGCGTAATAGTCAGGATTATCCGGCTGCCGGGTTGCGCTGGAATTGTGTTTATCAGGAAGGCATGAACGAAATACGGGCTGTCGGTGTAAAGAAAAAGGAGAAGAAGGAGGTTTCTGATGTCATTCGTCAGGAATACCAGACTGCTAAATGGGATAAAGAAGCCGCTTGCCAAGTGAGCTTGCTTTCCGAAGAGGGAGATACGGCTTTGGTACAGGTACAACTGATCGATAAAAACGGCATCCGTTGTCTCAGCTCCAAAAAGCAGATTACGTTTGAGATTGCCGGAGATGGCAGCCTGATCTGCAATTTAGGAACTTCGACCGGTAGTCGTAAAGTACAGGCGTATAATGGTCGTGCCCTGATCCGTATCAAACGGAACGGGGGGAATAGCCTGGTTGCTGTTAAATCGGAAGGCCTGCCGACTGCATTCCTGGAATTGAAGAGTCCCAAGTAGGGGTAGGTCGTTTTTTGATTGTAAACTGGAAAAAAACGTAGAGACGTCCCGCCGTGTTTTAATTTACGGCGGGACTTTTTATCCGGGTTGCACTAAGTTAAAAGTAAGGGGTGGATTATGAACGGCTGCTTATTATAAAAAATAGGTGAGTGAATTGAATTGCTGGATGTCTGGATTATATTATATTTGCAAAAAGTAAATAAAGAACGAATGGATAATATGAAACCCCTGAACCCCATTCAGAAAACGGTTGTTGGCGTTCAGTTCCTTTTTGTGGCGTTTGGTGCGACTGTTCTCGTTCCTCTGCTGGTTGGCCTTGATCCTTCTACCGCCCTTTTTACTGCTGGTATCGGCACGTTGATCTTTCATTTGGTGACGAAAGGGAAAGTTCCTATTTTTCTGGGAAGCAGTTTCGCTTTTGTGGCGCCTATCATAAAGGCGACGGAATTGTATGGGTTGCCCGGTACGATGTCCGGCTTGGTGGCTGTGGGGACCGTCTATGGGTTGATGAGCTTGTTGGTCCGGTGGAGAGGAATCGGTTTTATCAAGCGGCTTTTTCCGCCGGTGGTGATCGGGCCGGTTATTATTCTGATCGGCCTCTCGCTGGCAGGCTCAGGTGTGAATATGGCAAAAGAGAACTGGCCGTTGGCACTGGTAGCCCTGCTTTCCGCTATTCTCGCCTCTATGTTGGGCCGAGGAATGTTGAGATTGATCCCTATCTTCTGTGGAATCATCGTCGGGTATCTGACTGCGAGTCTGTTCGGCTTGATCGACTTCAAGCCTGTGATAGAAGCTCCTTGGTTTGCATTTCCGCAATTTGTAAAGCCATCATTGTCGTGGGAAGCGGTTATTTTTATGATTCCGGTGACGATTGCTCCGGTGATCGAACATATAGGCGATGTGTACGCAATCAACGAGGTGACGGGCAAGGACTTCGTAAAAGATCCGGGACTTCACCGCACGATGTTGGGAGACGGCCTGGCATGTATCGTCGCCGGATTGATC
>OHKT01000454.1_pt1 | contig 15111 bp, 20 predicted proteins | sample 1568871 | NCBI WGS metagenome assembly OHKT01 (sample SAMEA3879558, study PRJEB24766) | human gut metagenome | biome: human-associated habitat; feature: feces | place: USA | collected 1985/1987
CTAATTGTAAACTAATTGTAACCTGTTGTTTATATCCTGTTTACAATTATAGTATACTATAGACAGCGAAGGGAAGCACATAGGGTGCAACCCATTAGAGAGAAAGGAGCGATATTATGAAACTCGGAAACCTGATTGACGCGTTAAAATCAATGATGAACCTCAGTAGCAAGGCAGAAATGTGTATTTGTGATGAAGCGGGTAACGATTTATGGAAGGGGCGTTTAGCGAAGTTTGATAATAAATCTTGGTTTGTTCGTGAAATTGTTATGTGGTATTTTTCGGATGTGACGAATTCAGTTATAATTTTGGTTAATTGGTGAGGGGGCATAACAATGAAGGTTCTTGAACTGATGACCAAATGCGCTAACTGCTATTACGGCGAGACGAAAGTAACCATTTGCGATGGTGACGGCGGCATGATGCACGGTGTTCCTGCTACAATTCCCGATTATGTGAAGGATATGCATGTTAGGGAATTTAAGCTGGGGCAGGTGGACAATGGGCGGTTGACGGCGTTGGAAATTAAAATAGAGGGGGCGTGACAGATTATGATTCTCTACATCCGCAAGACAAGCAACTTTGAGCAGGTGGAAAATTTCCTGCTCAATCATCCCGATAAGGAATACAAAACAAGCAAGTTCGTCTACTACTTCAAGCAGGTGGGCGATTGTGCGGGAATCTTCCGACGTGCAACAGAGACCTGCACCCGGAGAGGCCGCAAGGCCGGAGACGACGAAATCATAGCTTATTATCACGATGGGGAGTTTTAACATGAAAGTAAATATTGAATGCCGTACAATTATATTGCCTGCAAGCGGTTTGTCTGCTGGCACATATTTCAGATACAAAATAGAATCCCGGGAAGAAACGCAAGAAGAGCAAAGCGGCGTTCTCTTAATGACTAATATGCAGGGCAAGGCCGTGAACCTGTATACCGGGACAATTGTCACGGTTCTTGATTTACCGTATGATATAATCAAAGATGTTGAATTAAGGGGGTGGGTGTAATGCCTGCATATCACTTTGCTTGCGTCGCGCCTTTCGCGTCGCTGTTCTTTATCATCGGTATTGCAATCTTTATTTGTGAGTGGAAAGGATGGTTTTGATATGAGAATCGTGCATCTGTTAGAATATGAATGGATTGACCCCAAGGCCGCGCACCCGTGCAACGTTATGCCCGTAGCGGGCCCCAATGGGGCCCAGATGGCATACAAGATGCTTGGTAAGTCAATGCAACGCATGAACAATGAATCTGTGCGGCAGTTATATAAGTATCTGCGGAACAACGGTAATGAACCGTACATGACCGAAAAGAACGGGTCAATCAGAATCCAGTATTTCCGGTGGCCGCGCGGGTATCATTATGATAAGGTCAACCGCAAGTTTGTGAGGGACGACGCATGAAAAAGATAAAGAATCAGTTAGGGCTTGTAAAGCCCGATAAACTGCCAGCTGGTGCGACGGCTAAGAGCGAACAAAAGCCCGCAACCCGCAAGGCCAGCAATAAGAAGCAGGCCAAGCTCAAGGAGAAGAAAGCCAGCAAGCCGCCCAAGAAGCGCAAGCAGGGCGGCAAGGGCAGACCGTTCCAGCCCAAACCGTGGGAAGCATACGCACCCAAGGGCCCGAACGCCACAAGCTACACCCGGGAAGAGCTGGAACAGATAGTGCGGCGTGCATCCGGTGCGGCAAACAGACGCTTGAAACGTCTGGAAGAGGCCGGAGAAACCAAGGGCATTTACAAGAGGGCTTTGGGGATGCTGGAAACGCAAGGCCGCACAAAGTTCAGCGGAGCCGTGAAGAGCATGACAAGGACGGAGCTTGTCGCGGAGTATCTGCGCCTGCGCGATTTTCTGAGCGCCAAGACTTCCACAATGCAAGGTATCAAAGACTGGAAACAAAACGTCTATGAATCTCTTGTTGATAGAGGTTTTACCGGTTCACAAGAAGAGCTTTCAGAGCTGTTTGACAAGTACATGACAAAAGAGCTTGAGGCGGCGTTGGGTTCTGATGTGGTTTACACGTTGTTGCAGACAGACAACGGCAGGCCCTTCTTGCAACGGGCAAAGGACGCGATAGACCGCGCAAAGCAGACGGGAGAGAGCCAAACAACGGCCCTTTCCCGTGAATTCAATATCACAACAGAAGAACAGGCGGCTCAGATTTTAGCAAAGTATTTTGGGGGTTAAATCATGCGGGGATGCAGGGGTGAACAGATAGCGGAGAGCAAAGCCGAATTTCTGGCTATGCTGGGCACTCCCAAAACCGTGCAGGAGCGAACCAAGAAGAACGCCAGACCGAAACCCCGCTATTTGGATGTGACCTGTACATTTGATATTGAGACCACCAACACCGATACAGACGGTTTTGCATACAGCTTTCAAACGTGCATAGGTGGCGCGGTTGTCGTGCCGCGATACTTTGAAGATTGGGCCGATATCATGGAGACGCTGGTTGATAAGTGGAGTATCACAGAACGAAAGCGCCTTGTGATTTTTGTTCACAATCTTGGGTATGAGTATACATATCTGATTCAGTTGCTATGTGACCGGTGGGGAGATTGCAAGGCCCTTTACACCAAGAGCCGGAAACCCCTGTATTTGCAGTTCGACAACGGGATTGAATTTCGAGACAGTTTAAAGCTGTTCCAAAAGAGCCTTGCCAGAGCAACAGAAGGATGCAAGCACGAAAAGCTCAAGGGTGATTTGGATTATTCCGTTTACAGAACAGCAGATACTCCCCTTGATGATACCGAATTTGCATACTGTGTGAATGATGTTCTGGGCCTGTGGGAAGCAATCGAACGCCTGAAAGCAGAACGCAATTACAACGCGGCGACACTTCCCATGACAAACACGGCTCTTGTCATTAAAGAGGTCAACAAACATTTGACAGGGGACAGCCGGACACTCCAAAAGATGCAGGCTCTTGAGCTCAACCGGGAACAAATGGAAATCGCATATAAAGCAATGGCAGGCGGTGACACACACGGCACCCGGTGGCGTGCAGGTCACACTTACCGCAATTGTAACAGTTACGATTTCAAGAGCGCCCACCCGTCACAACAGCTCTTGTGGAAGTTTCCAGAGGGCAAACCCATGATGCTACCGCAAGGCCAGCCCCAAGCAGTGATGGACAATATCATATCCTGCGGTATGGGCTGGATTGCAGAGATAGCAATAAAGGGGTTGCAGATACGGCCCGAATGCCCAGACCCCGTGATATCTGTCAGCAAGTGCGCGGGCCTCAACTGCGACGACGAAAACAAAGACAATGGCCGTGTGCTCCAAGCAGATGAAACTTTGTTGTATTGTGATTCCAACGACTGGCAGAGAATCAAAGAAGCATACACCTTTGAACGGGTGGTGATGCACCGGGGATTCTGTTTCCGGCTTGGGTATCTTCCCGATTCTTTCCGTATGGCAATCTTTGATAAGTTCAAAATCAAAGAGACCATGAAAGGTTCCCCCGAATATGCTTTCTCCAAAATCTGCGTCAACACGATTTTCGGAGCCTGCGCCCAAAAGACGATAAGGGACGAATATACGGCAGAAATCGGAGACAGCATTGATTTTGAGCGTATGAGCTGGGAAATCAACTTGGAAAAGAAAACCCCTGCGGAGATACAGAAGAGCCAGAAAGGCAAGTTTCCGTTTCTCTGGGGCCTGTGGACAGCCAGCATGACGCGGCTCAAGCTCTGGCAACTGCTGAAAATCGTAGGCTGGGAAAAGGTGATTTACTGGGATACAGATTCATGCAAGTTTGAAGGGGCCAAGGTTCCCGAGGTCGAAGAGTATAACCGGGAAGTTGCCGCCCAGTGTGAAAAGCGCGGCGTGGTGGTCACAAAGCCCAACGGCAAAAAAGTCTATATTGGTATCGCTGAGGACGAACACCCGCAAGCCGATTATGGTTACACCGAATTCAGATTCTTGCACGCGAAATGCTACGCGGCCCGGACGTGTGAGGGTGTACTAGAAAGCACCATTGCCGGAGTAGGCAAGAAAGAAGGGCAGGCGGCGTTAAAGGACAATATTGAAAATCTGAATGACTTCTTAATCATTGATGATGCAGGTGGTCAGATGCTTTCTTATCACGACAGCCCCATAAAAGAGCGCCACGATTTCCAGCGCGTGACACATTCCGCTAGTTGGATAGTAATGACCCCTCGCCGGTATGAGGTGGGCGGAATCAATGAGTTTACAGAGGAACGCTTGGGATAGTGTTCCACATGGAACAATAAAAGCCGCCCACGGCCTAGAGGTCGTGGGCGGCTCGTTTTAGGAAACAGGTTCGCTAACCGTCACGGAAAGTTTAAGGTGAATAAGTAACGGTTTATCGACTGCAATATTTGGAATGCTGGTGGAAGGAATGTCGGCCCGTAAACAAACATTCCCCGGGCCGAATATTCCTTGTATAGTAATATCGTCGTTCGGGATTGTTGCGGTCGTACCATCGAAATAAAGAACACGCGCTTCGTATACACTATTCACGGTAATGTTGGGGGTGGAATGGGTTTTCCCCTTGCGAAGGAACGGCAAAAAGACGAAACCGAATACTGTGTAGCTTGCTGTTACGGAAGGAACACCCGCGTGCGGTAGTACAATCTCAATGTTCGAAAATTCAACGGAATTTTGGAAAAGCCCACCGATATCCGCTTCCAGCTTGGCAATCTGTCCCGCGTGCACGTCCATAATGTCGTCCTGACGTTTCTGGTCGGTATTGAAAGCCGTCTTGGTGACAAACTCGCCCGCGCCCTCAGTGAGGTGCTGAATAGCGTCGGTATTGCCAGCAATCGCGGTATCCTGTGCGGTGTTCTTGGCTTTGATATCCGCGATTTCCTGTTTGTTGGTGGTGTTGTCACTTTCCAGAATAGAAATGCGGGTTTCATGGTCGGCCAGCTCGGTGGCGTGGGTTGCCAGCTCTGCGGCGTTCTTGGCAATCAACTTGCCATTCGCCAGCTCTGCGGCCTTGGCGCGGTCGATTTCAGCGGTCAGCGCGGTATTGGTGGCATCGGTCTTGGTGTCCAGCTGGGTAAAGTGGGCCTTGGCCTGTTCGCAACACTCTTCCAGTTTGTCCAACCGTCCGTCCTGCTGAACGTCCTTCTCCTGAATGTGGGCGATTGCATCCCGGTTGGATTCAATCTTTGCCTCATCCTCGGTAAGGTCGGCCCGGAGACCATCGGTCACACTGGTAAGGCGCTCAATGGCCTCATGGTTTGCCGTGATTTCCTCATGCTGGGCGGTAAGACGGCCCTCATGGTCTGCCAGCTTTGCGGCATGGTCGGCCAGCTCGTGGGCGTTCTTGGCAATGTTCGCGGCATTGTCCTGAATATTCTTGGTATTCTTGGCAATGTCGGCGGTGTTCTGGGCAATGCTGGCATCGTGGCTCTTGAGCTTGGTATCAATGCCGTTCAGCCGGGAATCCTGCTCCGTGTTCTTGGCCTGAATTGCGGCAATGTCGCCGTCATTGCTGGTAATCTGCCTCTGCAAATCCTCGTCCTTGGCGTGCAGGTCGGCAATCTCGGTGGTGTGCTGGGCGGTGGTGGCCTGCAACCCGTCGATTTCGCTCTCGGCAGTCGCCACGCGCTCGGCCAGAGCGTCAACACGGGCCTTATCCTCGGCAACCGTGTTTTTCATCTCGGCATTGTCCTTGGTGAACTGGTCAATTTTCTCCCGGAATTCCGCGTTGTCAGACGCGAAACCGGAGACCTGAGACGACAGGTCTTTCACCTCGTTCTTATACTGCTCCACCTGCGCATTATACGCGCCGGTCTTGGCCCAGTACCGGGAATTGGTGATATCCACGCCGGGGCCCACGTTGCACTTGCTTGTGTAGCTTTCGCCGTCGTGGGTCACAATGGTAAGAGATTCGTAGGAGCGGTGATTGTCCCACTCAATGGGGTCTGCGAAAATCGGCACATACCGACTGCCGATATACTGAGACGGGGGACACGGCCCACAGGGAACAGGGGGCCGGGGCGGCATCGGCGGGTGATGGGGGCCGCAAGGGCCCGGCCCACAGGGGCCGGGGTCAGCAGGCGCAAAGGGTGCAGGCTTGATGGGGAAACCACAATCATTCTTGCAACTCATGTTGAAAACTCCTTTCTTAATAGGTGATGATAAGATGACCATACTCCGGTTCTGTGATATCGGTTCCGGTGTTGAAGGTCAGCCAGCCCCAATTTGCAGGGACGTATGCACAGAAATGCCCGTCCGGGGTCAGACCAAACCACACAAAACGCACCATTTCACAGACCATAGCAGGCAGATTTTTGTTTGCCCATTCCAGAAACTTACCGTTCTCAAAGTCGCCGTCATTCAGACGTTCGTTGATGCACTTCTGAGCGGCCGCAAGGTCAGCCATTGCGGAATTGAGCGCGGTAATGTTGCCGCCCTGCGATTCCTGCCCTTTGGCAATGCCCTGCACAAGAGCTGTCAAACTCTGAATCTGGGAGACCATCCATCTGAGGTCGTACATTCCCGGGTCGCCGGGAACATAGGGCGGGGACGGACAAAACGGATAATCCATAAATTCACCCCCTCATTTCCTTCAACAGCGCGTCGGCCCGGATTGCTTCCGGGGTGAACGAATTGTTTTTCCACCATGCCCAGACAGCCGCGGCAGTCGTCAGACCGGTGGTTACCCAAGGCTCAAGGGTGGCGCTGTCGATGGGCAGAGGGCTCAGACCGGCAACGCTTAGAATCTGATTTGCCAGAGCCAGAGCGAGAACGGCAGTTCTTGCGATCGTTGCGGGCTTGATTTTCATATCAATCACCTTTCCTTTCTAAGTCGTCGATACGGTGGTTCACCACTTTCATCTGCTCTTCCAACACGGGAACACGGCGGGCAAAGTGGTTATGCTCCGCACTTCCCGGGTCAACTCGTCGAGGCGTGTATCGGTGACGGCCTGCGCTCTGCTGTTTGCGATAAGAACACCCGAAAGCGTCACAAGGCCACCGATAAGCGCCACGATGATTTCCGATACCATGATACCACTCCTTTCAATAAACGTCAAGGCAGAATGTGCGGTGAAAACTGTCTGCGATAACACGATACATATTGAAAAGCACAGTCTGCCGCTCGGCCTCAATCATCTCCTGCGTCGTGGTAACACCGATATTGCCGCCTCGCTTCCACTCGTGAACGGTGGTTACGGTTTCAGATTCCTTGCCCGTGACAGCCGCAAGGCCGTGTTCCTCATGCTTGCCGGTTTTGGAATCCTGCGCGGTTCCACGGTCTCCCGCCTGCCGCTCGGTGTGCCCGTGTCCATCGGTGCGGCCCGTGTCTCCATGGGTGCCGTGGGCCCGGTCGATGCTGTCCCGCTGGCCGGTGGTGAGGCCCTCGGTGTCCTGCTTGGTCTCGGTGTCCGACGTGCTTTCTTGGTGGTCGGTCATGTGCTCGGTGGTAACGTCGTCTTGGGTGCCGGTGGTGTTCTCAGTCTCCGTCCAGTCGGTTTTGCGGGTATCGTCTGCCGTGCCGGTCTCCTTATAGATAGTGGTGGACGCGTCGAACGGTTGATAGGTCGCTTCGTTCTCGGCTGAAACCTTGCCCTCAACGTCCGTCTGGCTGTCCTTGGCGGTCTTGAGTTTATCGGTCATGGTTTCGCCGTGGGTCGTGAGCCGGGTGCCGGTCGTATCCCGGTCAAGGGTGCCCTTGGTGTCCCGGGTCTCGTCTGCGCTGGTCTGGGTATGAGCAAAACCATGCTCTTTCCCGGCAGTACTGCCCACGGTTTTCTCCTGCCCTGCGGTATTGTCCGTGGTGAAACCGTCCGCTTTGGTGTCCTCATGGTAAAGGTTGCCGGTGGTCTCCATCTGGTGGCGGTTGTCTGCGTGCTGGCTCTGCTCGTCGGCTCCACCATGGGAATGGGTGGCCGTGTTCTCTGCGGTATCCTTGGCCCGTTCGGTGGTGTCCTTGGTCAGCTCGTGCACGTCGGTATTCCAGATGGGATTATATTCTAGCTGAGTTGTGGCGAAAAGCTTTTTCCAAATGGGGAGATTTTCCCGGCTCCACCAATACAATTCTGATTTCATCCAAATGGGGTCGGGGTGGTACAGCGGGGCCAGACCATGCGCACGGCGTATCGCCTGAATTACTCCCGCTTTCTCCATGCCCTCGGGGACAACCATATTTGCAAAAAGGTTGGGGTCAGCCATCAACAGCGCTTCCAGATTGCAAGAGGATACTAACTCATTCACCAACATTGTTATTCACCTCTTCCCCTTCGTTGTTGGCCTCGGTCTCGTCGGCCTCGCCTGCGTCAAAATCCGGCTCAACCATCTTAAAAGTAATGTTTGTATCGTACATCTCATTGACAATTGCAAGGGATTTTTCCAGCGTGATGCGCCAGACCTCGCGTCGGTTGAAGGTCTCCGCGTCTGCCGCTTTCGATTCCGTCACAACCATTCTTTCCTTTTTGTTGGGCTGAACAGATACACCCAGTTCTCTGTAAAAGTCGCACAGGATGTTCCGACGATACTCCATCAAATCGGGAAGAATAAAGTTCTTAGAAAGGTCACGGTCAAACTGCATGATTGGGAGAGTAAAATCACCGTCCGCTTTGGTGGTCAACTGCTGTTTCAAATCGGCATTGATAACAATAGCGGGGGCACCGTTCGCCAGCTTGCTAAAAATTCCTTCCATGGTACGCTTGCCTTTGTCGTCCTTGGCGATGGCCGCATAGGCGAAACGTGCGTTGATTGCGCTTTGCCGGATTGCGATTTCTGCCAACTGCATTTCCCGTGCATACTTGGTCACTAAATCCCAAGTTCCTTGAAAGTCGGGGGTGAGCTTGATAACAGCGCACTCTTTGCCGATTTCCAGAGGGCGCGGGAAATTAAAGAACGTCGTTGAAATCTGCATCCCGCGCGGCTGGTATTGCAGGCCGTAGCCGGTGGGGAATGCAGGCTGTACAACCAGCCCGTATGTTTTCGACTTGAAAACCGTCGCGTAACCGGTGCGGAAAAGCTGGTAAAGAAAGGCATCATAGTCCCATCCGATTTGACCGGGGCCGTTCTCGGGGAGCCCGTTAAATTCAATGAGACCGCGCAACCTCTGAAAGAAAGAGCGTTCCCAGTAATTCATTGCATCGGTGGAAAATGTTGCATCGAAATTTCCGCACAGCGTGCCGCCGTCGTAGTATCCGCTATAACACTGGTACATTAAAATCACCTCTCATTCAATGAAAACGCCAGAATCCATAGCGGCGTTAATGTAAGAAATCTCGTCGGGCTTGGCGTTCAGCGGAGCACAGGAGAAACCCCGTGTCTTGCAATAACCCTGCACAGGCTTTGCAACTTTCATCACCGGGTATCCGTAAACCTTTTGGAAACCGGCATCATCCACCGGGGGATAATACAGCAGGGTCAACTTTGCCTCAAGCGGTAATTGCACCTGAGACGCACCACCCAACGTTCCGGCTGTGCAGTTGATGGGGGAAACTGTTTGCTGTACACCCTGCGCAACTTGGGCCATACCTTGCGCGGCCTGAGATACGCCGCCTGTGAATCCTGCCACCGTGGACAGGAGACCCCCGCCGAAATTCATTGCACCGGTGACTGTGTTGATTGCACCGGTCAGCGCACGCACCGGGTCAATGTTACTGGTGCCGATTCCGTAAGGGCTGGCTATGCTGGTGCTTCCAGCGTATACCGTATAATCCCCTGCCCGGACTAGTGTAGTTACACTGCCGTCCACAAAACACACAGACCAATCAATATCAATGTTTGCCGACGTGTTGCATTGGTCAACGGGAACCGCCAGCGTGCCCACGAAAGGAACGTATAACTGAATTTGACAGTTCATCCGCTTCCAGTCGTCTGCGGGCCAAGGTATCGCTATTGTGGTATGAACACTCCGGGAACTGGACGGGGTGACCTGCTGTGCAAAAACTGAGGTGTTAAACTGCCCCAAGGTGATTTCCGTTTGCCGCCCTGCGCCGTATCGGGATAGGTTTATGGGAATCCAAATGCAAGAGCGGACGCAATCCAATGCGTTGCCGCCAAACAAAAGTTTGTTCATAAACTCGGGCAATGCCAGTTCCCAACGAACCATAGGCTTAGTAAGGGTTTCCCACGTCAAGGAAACTACGGACAACAAACTTCCCAACGTGGCGGCGCTCATTGCATAGGCGTGCAGGCCAGACTTGCCAACACAGGACAGAACAAATGTGCCACCAGAGGCATCAATATTTCCGTCCGTGATATCTGCCGACGCTGTGGAAATCTTGGGAGCCATTCCCACGGCCTGCCGGGTATCCTGCAAACGGAACGTTGCGCCGCTGGAATCTTGATTGAAACCGTATTCAATGAATGCGTCCGTTTTCAAGATTGCATCCCGATAGGTTGCCAGAGGGTCAAGCTCTAGCGTGAACTGCCAAATGTTCGCGGTTCCCCTGCCTCTGATACCGATTGAAATATCGCGTATCCAATAAAAGCTCGCCGTCTCTTCGCATTGGCAATAATTCCATTGGGGGGAAATGTTGATACTGTTCAATGTAACATAAATCACAGGCCGCTCCATGCTGGTGGTTTGCTTGAAATCGCAACGTTCCTCGTCGGGGAGCTTGGTATAATCAAATGCTTTGGTTGAATTCACGCGCTTCTCAATGTTTCCAAAGTGAAAGTGATACCCATGTTCTACACTGGGCGCGGGAACTGCGCCGTTAAATTCGCCTCGTGCCATTGTTTCACCTACTTTCTAACAATAAAGGCCCGGCCTTTTACGGTCGGGCCTTCGCGGCTGGTTACGGCTGAGCGTCGTCACTCATGTAGAAGAGAATTGCGTTCTCGGTGGGGTCGGCGAGATAGTTCATCTTCCAATGATGTTCCGTATTGTAGTACTCGCCCTTCGTGTTGAAAGGAGTAGTATAAACACTGTCCATCATGTAGACAGTCGCCAGCGCTCTGCGGTCATACAGCAGGCCCACCACCATGGACAGGTCAACTTCTTTACCGGTTTCCTGCTTGGCGGTGTTCACGTTGAACTGAGCGGGAATGACCTTCACGCGGCTCTTGTCGTTGATGTTCTGCCAGAAGTTGACACCCTCGTAGTTTCCAAAGGAAAGGTACCCCGGGCCAAAGATAGCAGGGAACACCCACGACTTGGCATCATTGATTAGGGGCTGATACAGAAGCAGTTTCTGTTCACTCTTGGGAGTGTGCCGGAGCAGGGTCAACGGGTCTCCGTTGTCGTCGGTGCAGGCGGGAACCAGATGATAAAGGTCGGTGCTTTCCTCAAGCATGGCCGTCTGGGTTTCCAGCAGAGAGACAAAGAAGGAAAGAAACTCCTGCAAATGGGTGGTCAGCAGTTCAGCGGTGGTATAGGCCGTACCGCGTGCCGTGTTGAATTCTTTGGTGAGGTTGACTTTCTGGCCCGGCTTGCCGGTGTTGTACAGACTGCCGATAAAGTTCATCACGACGGCGCGATTCTCGGCAGTTTTCCAGCGCGCCACGTCGTTTGACACTTCGGTGGTAATACCGGCCAGAAATGCCGACAGTTCGCTTTCGCTGGTGAACGCGGTGGTGAGCTGGGAACGGAACGTGGTATAGGTCTGGTCAAGCGTCGCCTGCCCAGTGTACCACATTTCCAGCGGGTAACGCTTGGAAATTTTGTACATATCCACGCTCTGCCCGTCGCGCAAGGTGTTGGGGTTCTGCACCGTGTTGATAAACTTGGTTTCATCAAACTTGCCGCTGAAAAACGCGATTTTGCGGATGAACAGGCCCCATTCCTGCGACGTGGCCTCAATGCTGGTAAAGCGGCCACTGTATGCACGGGTGGTAATGATGGTACGCGAAACCATGTTATAAAGGGCCTGCAACGTGCCCTCTTTGCTGGTGTTCAAACACATCTGCCCCACGTTGATAAAAGACGATGTATCAACGGCAGAAATTGCCGTCTGCCCGGTCACCTGCTGAACCAGATTGTTTGCAATGGTATAAATGTCCTGCGGACGGAAAACCGTTGCGCCTGCCTTTTCGGGAAAATTCGGGTTAGCCATTACTTCACAACTCCTTCCATATTAAAAAGCTGGGGGCTTTCGGGTGCAGGGGCAGGCTTGACCGCCCCAAGAATGATATCTTCCACGCTGGTAACCGTGGGAAGAGCGCCAACTGTGCCAGCGGTCGGAACGGTGAGGGAATCCACTTTCTTGCTGAGGTCGGCAAGACTTGCCACCAGCTGGCCAAGGTCGGGAGTGGCCGGGGCCTGCTGGGCAGGTGCAGGAGCCGGGACAGTTGCCGGAACGGTCGGAACCGTGGGAGCCGTTGCACCCGGAACCTGCACAGGGCTGGGGGGAGTGGTCTGGGGATTGCCCAGATTCATAAAGGCGGCAATATCGGTTTTGGTAAAACCTGCGTTTGCCAGTGCGATAACGTCGTTAATGCTGAGTGCCATAATCAATAGGCTCCTTTCCATCTTGATTTGTTGGTTCTAACGTCCACATGGGTGAACGTATGATAAACGCCGATACCGCCAGAAGCGCCCAAATAGCACTCCGCTATCTCTGCGATTCTGGACGGTGTCACGCCCTCAACCCAAATATCAGCCGCCATGCCGTTGCAATGCTGAGACCGGGGAGAGGCGTTTTTGAGAGTGGCGTTGTATTCCTTGCTTCTATATCCGCTGTTAATGTGTACCGGTTTACCGGTAAAATTTCGGATGTTTTCAAGCAAAGTCAAAAGCCGCTCGTCAACATTTACAATGTCGCTGGGGTCGTGCTTGGAATGGAATTCCCGCACCCGAAAGTGCGGGGAGAGCCGCTTTTCTGCGGCATACTTGTATGAATAAGTGAGCATTGCGCACATCCTTTCTATAAAAGCAGGGGTATGCAACATAGAAATGCAACCCCTCAGACTTCCGGTCTGTCTATGTTATGGGGGCCCCTGCACCTTTATAATACTCGTTTCAATCCTCAATGTCAAGGAATTCTTTTATTTTAAGCAACGTAGGCACGTCACTACACCAAATCTGGTTTAAGTTTAACATGGCCTCAAAGAACGGGTGATGCAACCGGAAAGCGGTTTTTCCGGCTTTTGTGTCCGGGTAAACTTCCCGGCTTTCGTGCCGGGATGTGCACAAATAGATGTGGTTTCCGTCGTACACATACGCATATAGACCGGCCACGGCATACAGGGGTTTCATGCCTTTAATATTCATTGCCCGAACTGCTTCTAGATTGTTATATGCAAACTGGTTTTCCATTGCCATCTTGTAAAACTTGCTGTCCTTATTTTTCATCATGTGGCGCATGAATGCAGTTTGCGCACGCTTGGCACTTACCGCACTTGATTTCGGCATACCGATAAACACGCCGCTTTCTGTTACCGTCCACTCTTTGCCGGTTCTGCATAGCTTGGCGATTTCATCCACCACGCCTAATTCAACCAGAATCGGGGATGCAATGTCAAAAGCGTTCGCCAACAGCCAAAGCCGGAGCGGGGGTTTTCCTTCTAATTCCCGGTTTCCGTTGATGGTAACATAGGCATTCAAAAGCGCGTCGCCCTCTGCCTTGCGCTTGATAACAATTCTTTCCGGGATAAATTCATCAAAAACCACGTCCTCAAACTGCGAACCGTTGAAACCACGAATATTCGCAATGCTGGGGAGCGTCATTCCGATTCCGTATTTCTCTAGGCACTGCTTGGGCTTGCCGTCCTCATACTCAAAACGGCCTATAGTATAGGTGACCTTGCCGCCTTTCACAATATCTACGTCAAAACCTTCTTTTCTCAAAGGCAAGAACGGGTTCAAGTCGGGGTCGCTGGTGATAGCGTCAAACTCTGTCGTTGTGCGGCGTAGGTACAGGAACCGCTTGCCCTCGTTCAGCTCATATTTTAATGTGCCGTAGGTCTTACCAACTTGACGTTTACCAATAAGGATATTGCACCAACAACCTAAAGAAGCGATGGACGGGATATTGACCCATCCACCGCTTTCATATAGGTCAAGCGCAATATTTTTCATGTTGCGCTTGCTCATGTTTACACCTCGTAACGGGTCTTATAATCCGTCTTTTCGCCCTGCGCCGTTGCGTGCTCTGCAACTGCGGCAATGACGCGCTGTGCGTCCTTTTCAGAAAGGTACACGCGGTACAGGTCGTAGTACTGCCCATCCCGGCCCTTGCTCTGCGGCATTGCGATAAACTCGCCGTTCTTGCCGTCAACGACTTTTAGGTTCAGGAAAGTTGCCCCGGGAACGTTCAGCGTGAACACGCACACCCGGTCAGAAATAAGGTGACACGCCTGCACGGTTGCGCCCTCAATGGACAGGTAAGACTTGACGATTTCGGGAGCGGCATTCTGATTGTTAAACATAATATTCTATCCTTTCATTATAAAGTAGTGTCTTGCTCAGAAAATCCAACGAAGCAAAAACTGTTTTGCCACGCTGTCGCCGTTGGTCGGAAAAAGCGCCGTGGGGCTCTGGTTCGTGTAGATGCTGGCAATGTGGTGTTTCTGCGCTTCCAGCTCTGCCGCCTGCTGTTCCATGGTCTTGCCACCGTGACAGCAGGGAGACCACTGGGGCGCATACGGGAAACCACGGCGTGCCGCCTCTTCAAAGGCGGTGAAGGGCAGGGGGTCAAGCTTGCCCACGCCGTCCACGATGTTAAGAAGATTCCCGTCCTTATCATAGACAAGGCCGTAAATGTTCTGGGCGGCATCCTCATAAAGCAGGACGTGCGAAACGTTGGTAGGCGTGGCGCAAGGGCCGGTGCAGGTGCAAGGGTCAGTCATTGGAAGCACTCCCTTCTTTATATGCGCTGGTGAAGTCGTCACCGTCAAGCATGAAATCGTGCGGAATCTCTGCGCCAATTTCGCATTTCAGCGTTTCGGCGTTGATATCCTCAAGGGCCATTTCAATACCCTTGCATCCGCTGGAAAAGGTCAACGGTTTCATGCCGTGTGCCTTGACGACTTCCAAACAGTCGCGCTTGCTGTTCCAGTCCAGAAACAGCAGGGTCAAAACCTGTTTGTCCTTGACCGCTTCCACAGTCACATACTTTGTGATAACTTTCATGTGTTTCGTCCTTTCGTCTCGTGGTTGATGTTCGATGCAAGTTTGTCCTTGCACCATTATAGTACCATAGGGCATATCTGAAATTGTGAACAGGGT
>OHKT01000461.1_pt1 | contig 14909 bp, 20 predicted proteins | sample 1568871 | NCBI WGS metagenome assembly OHKT01 (sample SAMEA3879558, study PRJEB24766) | human gut metagenome | biome: human-associated habitat; feature: feces | place: USA | collected 1985/1987
TAATGGCAAGGTACAGATACTTGCACCGGAAAGCTTGAAAGAGCAATACAAACAAATGCTTACAAAAGCTACTGAAGATATGAAAGAGAATGAATAGTGTAGATTTGCATTTATGTGTATGGTCTGCATAAAGCGTAAAGTCAATATTAAAGAATGAAGAGGTGTTAGCAAATTGCGACACCTCTTTTCTTTTGCGAAAAACCTACTTGAAAAATTTTTCGTATCAGGTATAATAAAACTATCGAAAGCAAACTGCTTCCGATAGAAAAGAAAGTGAGGCGCAGGTATGAGAAGCAAGAGTCCTGAACTTATGAGTGAAATAAAAAAGTATATCGAGGATTATTACCTGCAAAACAGACAATCCCCATCGACTACAAAAATTGCTGAAGCTGTTGGTATTGCCAGAGGTACAGCATACAAATACTTGATAGAGATGGCTGAGAAGAATATGATTGAGTACGACGGGCAGGAGATTAGTACCAATGTGACCCGTAAGTACAGTGGCGAACAGACACAGACACCGATTGTAGGTTCTATTCCTTGTGGTAGTCCTCAGTATGAGGAAGAAAATATTGAAGAATATGTATCACTTCCTGCTGCTATTTTCGGCAAAGGAGATTTCTTTATATTAAGAGCAAGCGGTCAGTCTATGATTGAAGCAGGGATTGATGACGGCGACCTTGTGGTTGTCAAAAAGCAGGTAGAAGCCAATGAGGGCGATATAGTAGTTGCCCTTGTGGATAATCAGAATACATTGAAACGTTACTTCCGAGATGATGAGAATAAGAAAATCATTCTCCATCCGGAAAATAAGAAGATGAAAGACATCATTGTAGATGAGTGCTGCATTCAGGGTGTGGCTTGTCACATCATCAAAGAACTATAGCAGAGGACAGACGAATGAGAACACTTGAAGGAATTCGCTATCTAATCAATTTGGATAGTGCGGAAATACAACAGAACTTTGCCGGAGGAGTTGCACCGCCGGACAAGGTGGAGTCGGAGGTGGACACAACTTGAGTATTTATATGTCAAGAGCCGAGTTGGAAGAAATCAGCGAAGGCTTGATAACAGCTTATGCTAATAAGTTTAGCAATCGAGTGATTCAATCCATCGACATAGAACATTTCATTACAGAATTTCTTATGTTACGAATTGAATACGCTTCTTTCGCAGAAGATGATGCAGGCAGGATTGGTTTTCTGGCAGATGGAGCAACACCACTGCTGGTACATCAGGACGGAAAAATTATTCCCTTTGTTTTCCCGAAAGATACCATCGTACTTGATAAATTTCTTCTTGCTGAAAAGGAGCAGGGACGTCGCAGGTTTACAATGGCACACGAAGCGTCACATCATATCTTGAGTAAGATGTATGCAATGCCGAGTGAAGGACGCTTTCATGCAGAGTATGACAGTGAGCGTAGTTATTCCAAAGAGGAACTGGCTCAGATGTTTGCGTCTGTTGAGTGGCAGGCAGATACAATGGGAGCTTCGCTTCTTATGCCGAGAAGAATTATTGAAAATGCCTTGGCGAAATATAATCAGTCAAATCCGATAAAAGTTTATGGCGATAATACCATCACTTCAAAGGATAAAGCAGTTATCCGTAGAATGGCAGCTTATATCGGAGTATCTTATACAGCCTTGGTTATCAGATTGAGAGATATGGGACTATTTGAGTATCACAATATCCTTGAGTACATTTCCAATGAATTAAATCTTGGAGGTGTTTCGCAATGAGGTTACAGACTCAGGTAGCACCTGAAATACAAAAGAGATTGCTTCTGTCAAGAGTAGAAGCAGAAAGCCTGAAAGAGCGTGATATTCTCTGCCCGACTTGCGGGTTCAGGATACAGAGAGTTTTTTCAGACGCAACCGGACATTTGAGTGTGAAGTGTCAGAAATGCAAGAATGTCCATATCTTAAATCTCGCTTACTTCCGCAGAATCCGTAGGAACGGATATGGCAGGAATTGCAGGCGATGAAGATTACAAGTAAATATCGAAACGATTTCTAATCGAGTAAGCGGAGATAAGCAATTTATTTGCTAAACTACCAAGCACCGTACGAAGCCGGATAAGTGAAGAATAGAAGTATTCTTTGCTGTCCAGATTCGACGGTGCTTTTTTTGTTGCTGTTTTATTCGATTATGCTTCGTGCAGTATTAGGTCTTTTCCCTTACTTGGGAAAGGACTTTTATGTTTTATAACGCATGGCAGTGCCAGATAGCTAAATACCCGTAATCTCCGAATTTTTGATTTCAAACCAATTCAAAAATTCAAATTCAAGGAGATTACGGAAATGACAAAGAACAACAAATTAAATAATCAGGAAGAACTTTTCGCAAGAGATTGTAAACTTATGAACCTCAAATATGAATATGACGGATATACCGGCACAGAGAAATGGGCAGTTATTACCGAACTTACCGAAGAAGAACTGTGGGATAAATATCCAGATATTATCAGCAGATATACTCCATTTGTCCTGCTGTCTATGGCACAGGGAAAAGTGATTATTGACGATAACAGAGAAACTCATAGATGTGAAATGCGAGATGCAAGACATTTAGATGCTTTTTGTTATGAAGATGATTTATTTGAGCAATTCCATAATGAAGCATTCTTAGATTTTGTTGACCCATTTGAACTCAGAGAAGCAGAAGAAATTGCAGAGAGGAAAGAATTACAGCGTCTGCGTGAAATTGAGAAAGTTAGAATAGTGCTTTCAATGATGAAACCAGCTCAGGAACGAAGATTGTATAAGTTTGTCATTGAGGGAAAGAGCTGTCGTGAAATAGCCGTAGAAGAAGGTACTTATCACAGTTCTGTCAGCAAATCTATTGAAGCGGCAAAGAAAAATTTTAAGAAATTTTATGAGAACCTCTGATTTTGGGTGTCCAAAATGAACTCTTTTGTGCAATGAGTGAAGGGGTTATTTCATTCCGGATACGAATGACACTTCAAAATATTTAGAAATGTGAGGTTTTACATATGAAAGAAAAAACAATTTGCCGTGGGGATTTATTCTACTACGACTTCGGAACACGAACAGGTTCGATACAAAGCGGAACACGACCGGTACTTGTAATTCAGGCAGATGATTATAACAGAAACGCACCAACAATTATTGTGGCTGCTGTAACAGGCGTTATCAAGAAAAGATACCTGCCGTCACATATCCTGCTCGGTCAGGAGTTTGGACTCAAGAAGCCGTCAATGGTTCTACTGGAGCAACTTCAGACAGTAAACAAAGATGAACTCAGAGATTACATCGGAACGATTGAAGATGAGCAGCTTTTAAGGCGGATAAATATAACGCTTAAAAAGACTTTCGGACTTTGGATTTATAAGGAAGAAAAGAAAGAAAATATCCGTTGCCTTTGCCAAAAGTGCCTGAAAGATTATATTCACAATCCCGATTATATCGTGCGTCGCCTTGACCCGTTTGCTAAGGTCAAAGACCATTGTGATAAATGCAATCAAACCGGTTGGGATTATGTGATTACCGAAAGACAGTACAACGCAAGAGAAAAGGGGTGTCAGAATGTCTAAGAAAAGATATGAAATTGTAAGTTATGACATCCCGCTTTGGTTAAAACCTGTTTTATCGGTAACGGAAACTTCAATTTACACAGGGATAAGTGCCAATAAGATATATGAGATGTCAGAATCGGAGGACTGTCCTTTTGTGATATGGATAGGAAGTCGCAGGGTAATCAAGAGAAAATCCTTTGAGGAATACCTCGAAAGGCAGTATTCAATATAGTAAAAAGTCAAATCTGCGATGAGTCCGATTGCATAATGGGCTTATCGCAGAAAAATGAATATACTGATGCCATCAATACAAGGAGGACGAAATGCAAAGCAAAAAAGAAATGCCATTAGAGCATAAGCCTATATTAACCATAAGAGAAGCGTCTTTTTATACAGGAATCAGTGAGAAAAAACTGATTGAAATAACAAATCTATATGCCTGTCCATTTGTATTGTGGATGGGTAATCGCAGATTTATCAAGAGAAAAGCATTCGAGAAATTTATTCAGACATCGGAATTTAAGGGAGGTGCAGATGATGAACAGATTGAGTGATGAGTGGTTTTCCAGTAAAAGCGAGAGCGTTCCGTTGTGGCATAAGATAGCACTTTCTATTGATGAAATGTATGTATATACGGGCATTGGTAGAGAAACAATACGAGAACTTACAAAGCAACCGGAAGCAAAACAATTTACATTGAAAATTGGGAAAAGAACTCTAATTAAACGCAAACAATTTGAAGAATATTTAGACCAGATGTGTTCTATTTGAGGGGAGGAATGTAGATGTATAAAATAGATGGTTCTGAACTTTATGAATATCAGCAACAGCTATTGCAACCACCGGAGGATATACCGATTTGGGAAAAGAAATGTCTTACGGTCGAGGAAGCGGCTGCTTATTCAGGTATTGGAGAGCGAAGATTAAAGGCATTATTGATGGATAAGGATTGCAGTTTCAGAATTGCAAGAAGCGACAGGCTTTTAATTATACGAGAGAAGTTAGAGGAGTTTATTGACTCAAGCACAGAATTGTAGGAGGTAACACAATGGCAAATACTAAAAGAAAAGATAAATCAAGAAAGGTTCTCCGCAAAGGGGAATCGCAACGTCCAGACGGTACTTATCAATTCCGATGGACAGATGAGAACCGTAAAAGACATTGTATTTATGCAAGGAACTTGGATGATTTAAGATATAAGGAAGATGAAATTGACAAGGACAAGAAAGACGGTATCAAGGCAGAAGCTCGCTATACATCACTTAACGATATGTATGAACTTTGGAGAGATTTGAAACGTGGAATAAAGAATAATACTTTTGAAAATTACAAATATATGTACGAGACATTCGTGCGTAATCAGATTGGTTCTCAATTCATAATGTCTATAAAAAAGACTGATATAAAGAGGTATTATAACAGTCTTGTTGATGATAGACATCTGAAACCCGCAACGATTGACAGCATACATACCGTTCTTCATCAGGTTTTTGAGATGGCGGTAGATGATGATTATATCAGAAGTAATCCAACAGATAATGTTTTGCGTGAACTTAAGAAATCGCATTGCTTTAAGACCGAAAAACGCAGGGCATTAACTAAACCGGAGCAGGAACTTTTTCTTGAGTATCTGAAGAATACACCGGAAGCACAGTACTGGTATCCGATATTTGCGGTTATGGTTGGAACAGGGTTGCGTGTGGGAGAACTAACCGGACTTAGGTGGTGTGATATAGATTTAGAAGAAGGGATTATAGATGTGAATCATACACTGGTTTATTATGACCACAGAACTGAAGGAAGCAAGAAAGGCTGCTATTTCAATGTGAATACAACCAAAACTCCGGCAGGTATGAGACAAGTTCCTATGCTTGAATTTGTGAAAGAAGCATTTTTAATGGAAAAAGAAAGGCAGGAACTTCTCGGACTGCATTGTGAAGCTACGGTTGATGGATACACTGATTTTGTTTTTGTAAATCGTTTTGGTCAGCCGCAACATCAAGCAACCCTCAATAAAGCAATCCGTCGTATCATAAGAAATTGTAATGATAAGCAGTTTCTGGAAAGTGAAAATCCAGAGGTTTTACTTCCACACTTTAGCTGTCATTCTCTCAGACATACATTTACTACAAGAATGTGTGAAGCCGGAGTGAATGTGAAAGTCATTCAGGACGCACTCGGACACAAAGATGTATCTACTACATTGAACATCTATACAGATGTAACAAAGGAATTAAGAAAGTCAGAGTTTGAGGGATTGGAATTACAATTTAATCAGTAAATAGTCAGAGAATCAGAAAGAGAGCATATGCCGTAGAGATGCGGGGTGTGCTTTCTTTACTTTATGACGAGAAAGTGGTAGAATGAAGCACAGGACTTATAGCAATGATATAAAACCAAAAACTAAATAAGGACATACACCATTTACACCAATTTTTACACCAAACCTCATTTTTACTTTCACGAAACAAGTGGGAATGGTGTAAAGAGGTTGAATAAAAGCCCATTCATAGGCGATAAAATTTACAAAATGGAATTAAGTCGTGAGTGGACGATTTCGTTCCTCACATGAAACAAAGAAATAAGTAATTACAACCTCATGTGAGCATTATATAACACTTAAATAATCGAAATTTATACCATACAATCAATGCTTTTTACAATGTATAAGTATCATACACATTGTAGATAAAAATCATTGATTTTGCCGTGAAAATTGATTTTTTCGTAAAAATGTCGTGAATTTTCCGTGAAAAATTAGAGAATGAATATGATATTTTTTAAATATAAATGAAGAATATTGTGATTAATAACGGAAGAAATCACAGATAAGAAAATTATTATACAGTTAAAAATTAAAGTTTTAATTAATAGCATTTTATCATTTTTGAATTGTAATAATATCCATATCTTTATAAAAGATGTGGATATTTTTTGGACAGGGGTTTGATTCCCCTCGCCTCCACCAAATTTAATGCCCAATTTGGATGTCATCTAAAACAGATGGATGTCATGCATGATATATGGTCTTTTTTGATTAAGAGTTCGCCCAATTTGGATGTCAATAAATTTGAAAATGATTGTTATTGATAAACATGAATTGTATAATAAATTTAATAGAAAGATAAATTGGAATTTGATGGAGGTAAAAAATGAAAATTGAAAGATGTGAAAAAGAGTCCTTTGTTGTAATAGGGAAAGAGGGTTCATCATTAGATGGAGCAGGATTTATTCAAAAATTATGGGACGAGGCAAATTCCCATTTTGAAGAAGTTCAACATTTAGCAAAGAAAGATGAAAACGGAAATATAGGTGGAATATGGGGAGCAATGTCTGATTTTTCTCATTCATTTAATCCATGGGAGGACTTCAACAAAGGACTTTATCTTGCCGGAGTAGAATGTAGTGATGACGCAGAAGCCCCCAACGGTTGGACAAAATGGATTATTCCTGGTTATGAATATATTTATGTGGAATGTGAAAGTGACGATACCTTTTCAAAGGCGATAAAATATCTGGAAGATAATGCTATTCCATTGGTGGGTGCAGTTCATGATTTTACTTGTCCGCAGACAGGGAAAAATTATATGTTTTTTCCGATTAGAAAGTTATAAACAAATTCCAATTTATCTATTCAATCCTCTGTAAACCCTGTGTTTTCAAGGCATATCGCCTATTAAATATTCAAACCTTATGTATTTTCCCTTGTTTTTGCCCTTATGAGCCGAAACAAGGGAAATTTTTTATGCTCCGCCGATTACCTTATCCAGTAGTCTTGCGGAAGTACGCTTCGCTTCCCTTGTAGCGTGAGCGTAAATGTTCATTGTGGTACTAACATCAGTGTGTCCGAGTAGTTCCTGCACATCTTTAGGTGCTGCACCGTTTGAAAGCAGATTGCTTGTATAGGTGTGTCTGAGCATATGGAAGTGGAAATCCTCCAATCCCTCCAACTTTTTTCTCGCTGTCCTGCACATAATCCCCACCGTACTCGGTGCTTCAAATGCCCCGTCAGGTCTAAGGCAGACAAAGGATAATTCCTTGTACCCCTCTGGGACTTCCTCCGCCCTCGGCAGACTGTAAACCTCATAATAGGTGCGGTCTTTTTCTTTGACCTCCAAATAGTAATTAAGACTGTACAGTTCCCCGTATCGGAAACGGTTTTTATGCTGTTCTGCTTTCGCAGTTTTCAGGATTGCGGCAAGCGTATCGCAAAAGTCAACTGTGCGGATTTTTTTACGCTTTGTTGCCCCTATTTCTGTTTTGTGCCTTGCCCCGTTGTAACGCATACTGCGGCGTACTGTCAGATATTGTTCTTCAAGGTTGATGTCCTGCCAAGTCAGACCACAGACCTCTCCAATACGCAAGCCTGTATAATAGGCTATCTGTATAGGAAGAAGTGCAGGATTGTTTTTCTTTTTCAGGAAGTCCTCTAACCTCTGATACTGGTCATAGCTGAGCGTTGGTGTGGAAGTTGTTTCCCCATCCTCGTAAGAGAACAGCTCGTATTCTTCTTTCTTTCCTCGCCATACCACATACTGCATCGGGTTAAAGGTTATCAGCCTTTTCGGGAATACTGCAAAACGGAACGCCCCTTGTAAAACAGCCGAAAACAATCGGAGATACCCTTTGCTGAGTGCCTTTGCAGTTGTACCGTCAGGATTTGTGCCTCCAAAGCTGAGAAAGTCTATATACGCCTGTAAATGGTCGGCGGTTACGGTTTTCAGCTTTCGGTTTCCTATCGGGTGCTGTTTGATACGGTTGACCGTTCCTTGATAGGACATTACCGTACCATTGCTGAGATTGCCGGGTTTCAGTTCTTCCTCCACCCACAGATCGAGCAGCATACCAACCGTGATGTTTTCAGACTTCGCAACGAATTTCTTTTCCTCATAGTCAGCGATTGCTTTTCTGAGCAGGGCTTCTGTTTCAGACTTGCTTTCTGTTCCCACAAACTCTTTCTGTACTTTTCTGCCGCTTTCATCTTCGATGTAGAAGCGTGCGTACCACTTTTTACCTTTTTTTCTTACAGAACCTTTTGCCATAGATAAATTTCCCCTTTCTATCCGTGGCAATCGGGACTGTGACATATGGTGTGCGTAAAGTAATAAGGTTACTTATGCCGATGAGTGTCAGTCATCGTTTTCACTTGTCAAAGAGCCACGGAATTTTTCTTTTTCAGCAACCCTTTCTTCAGCTGCTGTCACTATCCCGAACAGGTCGCCCATCTTTACAGCGGTGCGTCCCTCATCGTAGATATGTAAAATCCCATCTAAAAACTGCTTCATATCCTCGATAGGAAGTTCCATTTCTTTACGGTAAACTCTTTCCATAATTGCCCTTGACTCAATCGCATAGCGGCGTAAGGACTGCTTTAAGCCTTCGTCCTCCGCTACACGGTCAACTTCAGCCGTTGCGTCTGCAAAGTGATAAGCCATAACCGTATAGAGGTCAATCATCTTTCCGAGGAATGTCGTGAGCAGCTGTTGGTGCGGTTCTCCCTTTACCACAGAAGAAACCGTATCAAGATATTTTTTGATATGTTCCTCCATATCCCTTGCACATAAAGTGCGGCTATCATATTCCTTATCTTCGGAAAGTCCTGTCAGCCATTCGGGAGTGGTCAGGAGTGCCTCTGCCAGTCCATTGATAATCATTGTACGCTTCGGGTCTACTCCGTCCGCTTCATATCTCTGAATAGTAGATTTGTTTACCCCGACACGCTTACCAAGTTCGGGCATTGTTAAGTTTAATTCTGTTCGGCGTTCTTTCACTCGTTCACCGACCTGTTTTGCGGTGAATGTAATTTCTTTTTTCAAGGTTTTCACCTCCTATTGCTGATAGTATATCATAGAAAAACTTATTTTGCAACCATAAATTTAATAATAGGCAAAAATATTTCTTAATAAGTTGCAAAACAAGTTGACAAGAGATAGCAAAACAAGTATAATTACAGATACACAGTTGCAAAATGCGTATTTTGAAAGGATGTTGATAAAATGAGCAACATCAAAATGGGTTTAACCATAGAAGAAGCAGCAGAATGTACGGGTATCGGAAGAAATACAATGCGTAAGTTGGTAGACTGGGGCAAACTTCCCGTCCTCAAGGTCGGCAGAAAAGCGATTATCCGCAGGGATACTTTAGAGCGATTTATGAGTGTCAATCAGGGAAGAAACCTGCTCAATGAAAACGATGTCCGCAAAGTAGAATAACCATTCTCCAAGCCCTCGGCGTTTGAGAGCGAAATACACCCCTCGCACAAATCTTCGATTTGTACTCTGGGTATTTCGCCCTTGCAGGGGGCACTGTATCACAGCTTCGGACAATGCACCGCCGCTATGATACAGAAGAAAACAGCACACTGTTTTCTTCGCTGTCCGTCTGCTTACGCCGCCGAAACAGCGGCAACCGATTTCTCGGTTGCAAAAAGAGTATGCCCGTCACGGGAGAAAGGAGTATATGGCAAGACATTCATTTATACAGATGTCGAAGCTACCCAATGTCAAGGGAAGAATATCCTATATCACAAGCCACGCAAGACAGGAAAATCTCTATGCCACCTACCGCACCGCCGACAGCACCTTTTGGAGCAACCTTGCAAGGGAAAGCCAGCAGGAGTTTCAGCGCAGCGGCACAGAGGGCAAATGTATCGAAGCAAGGGAACTGATTATCGCCTTGCCCGAAATCTATACGCAATACGAGCCGCAGCAGGTACTCACGGACTTTACAGAGGAGTTCCGCAGGCGGTACGGTGTGGAGTGCGTGTCCGCCCTCCACCACAACAAGCGCAAGACAAATTATCATATCCATCTGATTTTCAGCGAGAGGAAACTGCTCCCCGAACCTGATGTGAAGATTGCTTCCCGCAGCGTGTTCTTTGACGAGACTGTAAAGCGTGTCCGCACCAAAAAGGAAATCACGGGGGAGGACGGGCAGATACGGAAAGGCTGTACCGTCATCAAAAAAGGCGAGGTATACGAAAGCCATCTGTTTACTACCAAAGATACACGCTTTAAGGGAGAGCCTTTTCTACGGGAGATAAAGGAAGTGTATACGGAACTTATTAACCGCCATATCTCTGATCCTGAGCAGCACTTAAAGGTATTTGATAAAAACAGCGTCTATCTGCCGACCAAGAAAATCGGCAAGAACAATCCCAAAGCCGCAGAGATTGAAGCTGACAATGCCGCAAGGCAGGAATGGAACAGAACAGCGGATATGGCGCTCATATCGGGGATAGAGGAAACAAAGATACTGGAAATCAAGAAAGAGGAGATACACCAAAAAGCAAGCCAGTCCATTAGGACAAACGGATGGCTGCCCAACCTATTCCGCAGTATCGTGAGCAAGGCAAAGGAATTTTTACAAAACTTAATACGGCAGACAGCATTACCGCCTAAGCCAATTCTCAGTATGGATATGGCAGAATTCCGTACAATGCAAAAGCTGATGATACGGGTGCAGGACAGGGCGAAAGAAATCCGCAGCTTGCAGGATGAAGTCCCAAAGCTAAAGGCACAGCTTGCCGAAACAAAGGGCATATTCAAGAGCAAGGAGCGAAAGGCGTTAGAAGCGCAGATACAGCAGACGGAGGAAAAAATCTCCGCTATGCTGGAAGTGTTACCCGAAATCTTGAAAGATGACGGTTATCCCGATGTGCAGGCATTTATGGCAACCTACCGCAAGGTGGAAGCCGTAGTTGATAACTACAACCGAGAACTTGCCGAATGGGAGCGCAATGTCAAGGAAAGCCGCAGACCAACCGAAAAAGAACGGTATGTACCGCCCGAAAAGCAAAGCGTCCGTGACCAACTCAAACGGTTGCAGACAGAGGGCAGACAACCAAAATCCAAGCACCGATCCCACGACAGAGAAAGATAGCTTTAACACCGAAAACGACACCGCAGGGCAGTTCCCCTGCCTTGCGGGCTTACATACATTTTGACAGTGAAACACCCTGCAAGATTTTAGGTCTTGCAGGGTGTTTAGATTACTCCGTCATTCGTCTAAGCAGATCCGCACGGTACGGGAGTTTCCGAGCAAGCTCAATTGGGGTATAGCCCCAATCATTTTTCACATTCACTTCCAGCGTGCAGTTTTGGAATATGACATCATACAGCGGCGCAAAATCCTCATCGGTAAACTTCGGATGGCTGATAATGTGCTGAATAGCCACTCTGTGTTTCGCATCCAATTGATTGATATCTACCTCGGCTTCGGTCAATATCTGCGTCAGCTCTACTGTCTGCTCCATAATGTGCTTAGGGCGAGAAAACAGGATGTGGAATAGTGTTTCGTTTTCAGCGTTCGTGCCTTTCAATTCCGCTCCCTCGCCAATCAGGAACTTCACAATGTCATATCTGTTTTGGGGCGTTTGATTCGCCATAGCGCAGAATATGACGGGAGAGCCGTCCTGGGGTGTTTCATTCAAAAGCCGCTTGTCATAGATTTCCTTGAACTGTGCCAGCGTCTGCGTTCTTGCAGAAAAGTACATATTCATATCGTTCATCCCCTTGGAGGTCTATTTTTATCCAATATTTGATTTAGCTCCTCGTCGCCAAAAGACCGAATGGTTTCTTCAACGGTGATCCCGTTCACTTCTGCTTTCAAATCCACACCATATCTAATGAAAAGCTTTAATATGGCAGGATTATCTTTGTTTTTGCGCCCCAAAGCCTTCAACAAGGGATGAGATTTATGGTTGGGGTCAGCACCCATACGGAGCAACTCCTCAATGACTTTTACCTTGTGTCCCACGCAAGCAAATGTAAGATAGGAATAGCCATACCGATCTTCCTTGTTAACATCATCGGCAATGTATAGGGTTTTTAATGCGGTTTCTTCCGCCTCGTTGGAGATTATATGGGTAAATATGTCCCGTCCGTACTCATCCAGCATAGAAAGGAAGCCCTCTCTATCCTTATATTTGCTGAGAACAGACTCGATAGCTTCTTCGGCAACTTTTCGCTTGTCTTTTTTATATAGGATGCTTAAATCCCCATCAACAAAGCCTATACCAATGCCACGACATTCTTTTAAGATGTAAGCATATTTGCCTCTCTCAAGATAATTCAGCAAAAATGTAGTAAATAAGTTCTCTATCACTTTCCAGTCACTCTTTTTTGTTAAAACATACGGGTTATCTCTTGTCGTATAAACCTCGTTACAGGCCCAATCCGAATTATTTTCATCGAAGGTAGAGGTGCCCACCAATTCAACAGACCACTTACTATCCCCATCCTCGTATAAGTTGAAGTGGATCGCTTCTACATCGCCGGAAATCTTTTTCAGGGCATCTTCCAACCAGTTATAAAAGCTGCTTTCTTCACGAATCTTTTCGTTATTTGTATACCCTCTTGCTTTATTGCTTTCTATGATGTCTTGATAGACCTCGCTTAAAGTGCATGGCTCCAGATCCTCAATTTTTTCTAAACCACGGTATTCCAAGGACTTTTGCGTAAACCCGAAGTCTTCACAGCCCTTATATTGCGATATTTTCTCATAAACAACATCAGCGATTCTCTTGCCATCCCGCAGGATACATTTCTCGCCGATCTCCTTATATTGGCCTATAAAGCCATAATCCTTGATCCCTTTATCATTTCTCATAAAGCCAAAAAGGAAAATGGCTTCATTGGATATTTCAACATATTCCAAAAAGATAGTTTCTGAATTGTGAAACGAAGTAATAACGGGCTTTAGGGTTCTCAGGTCGTATTTTGTCAGTTGGGTTCTGGTTGAATAGTTGGGAGATTCAATGTTATATAAATATTTGCCGTCTTGTGTGATTGCAAAATTCTTAGTCTGACTTCCAATGTTTGAAAATCTGATTTTTTTGATCAATGCTAAGCTGTCCAAATCATAGAACAGAAGCCACCCCGCAGTAGATTTTACAACCAAGGTGTTTGTGTTCGGGATAAATTTTCCACGGTACATATAGGGCGCATCTTGAAACCGTGCTAATTCATTTTCGTCGTTATCAAAGATATATACTGTTTTCCCGTTTAGGCCGACTTTGAATTTCTCGTTTTGCGCATATCCCTGATACTTTTTCATCAGCTTGTTATGATTAAATTCGCTGCATATACTCTCAAAGCGGCTGTCCTTTGAGCCACTGTCCCCTGAGCCGCCATCATCTGCGTTTCTTGCAGCCCGTAAAAAAAGTTTTGATATTGAACTGATCGTGTGCGCCCAATCAAAGCCCATATCCGCAGCCTCCTCTGTGAATGATATTTTTATGGAATGACAACTCTTCAAATTTGAAATCTCAATTATTCCCAGTAACCTGACATTTCAAAGTCAACGCAGTCAAACTCTGTAATACTGTCCCAATCCTTCGCCAAAATGATATTATCAACTTGTTCAGCCGTATACAGATCGTCCAATGTTTTATAGTAGGCAACAGCTTGCCTTTCAATACTTCCGCATCTTTGAAATGAACACATATCATCATAAATAGTTATCATATATTCATCCGGTTTATCTTTGAATACTAAGCGCAGCTCAGCCTCAATGTGTTCTTCGTTTATGCTTTTTAACAGCAAGGTTTTTATTTCTTCAAAAGTATATTTTGCCATAAGCCGTTGTCCATCTCCATATTTTCGCCCAAAGCGCAAATCATTTGATATTGATCGTCAGACACTTTCAGACCATATTGCTGTATGGAACTGCATAAAACCTCAAAAGCCACACCCCGTTCATTATGGTCTATATACTCGTCTATGCCCCTAATGTCATTGTCAGGTAATCCAATTTCACGAGCCAATAAAAGCATTTCTTTCAAAATTACTTTCCTCCCATTAGGGATGCGGACAGACTTTCTAAATCATCTCTAAACCTGTCGTAATTAAAATCCACTTTTTCCTTTATGCGTTTTGCTGCTGTTAAAAGCATATCTTTGGTCAGCGCAATTTTACCTGCACTATCAGCATTGTGATATATATCAAAATCCATTTTGATCTCTACGGAGGCAACGCTCTTGCCGCACAAAAATTTGACTCTATCCTTATAGTTCCCGGCAGCATACACTTCCTTCGGAGCTATGATTGGAACGATTCCTATAATTTGCAAGGTGTTGCTGTACTCTTTCTCTTTGAAAAACAAATGTGCTCTTTGGGTAAATCTATACACCGCATTGTCGATGCCATAATGGTCTTTGTAATAAACCGGCGAATTTATATTTAGTTCCATAGTATTCACCCCGCTATTTTGATTTTCAAGGCTAATTATACCATATAAGTTCAAAATAATCTACTACTGTGTATCAAACGGCTGGATTGCTCCCGCAAAATGTGTTATGTGGCCACCCGAAAAAAAGAAAAGCCGCCGTCTGTTGACAGCGACTTTTCTTGCATAGTATTAACAGTATATA
>OHKT01000465.1_pt1 | contig 14874 bp, 8 predicted proteins | sample 1568871 | NCBI WGS metagenome assembly OHKT01 (sample SAMEA3879558, study PRJEB24766) | human gut metagenome | biome: human-associated habitat; feature: feces | place: USA | collected 1985/1987
GGGCAGGCAAACCCTGCCCCTACAGCTGACGATGGGATAGGCCGGTTTAGTTTTGGCACACTCCCTTTTTCTATGAATGCTATTCTACTCTTTTATGATAAATGCTAATATCCGGGATTCTGTTTGATGTTCGGATTCTTGTCGAGTACATCTGTTTGAGAGAATGGCAAATAACGGTTCTTCGGAGCAAACTTACGTGTTTCAATTGTTGCTGTGCCTGTAACTTCTGCACGTTTGTACGGATCGTTTTCACTGTAATTGATAGCACCGGTAATACGTTTTAAATCACCGTTCATTAAAGTTTCTGCCAACATCTTGCCACCGGCGTCTTTCCAACGCAGGATATCTGCACGGCGTAAACCTTCACCTGCAAATTCTACGCAACGTTCACGACGAATCAATTCACGTAATTTATCCTGAGTATCATATTTAGTTCTGACTACTTTAGGCATACCTACGCGTTCACGAATCTGGTCGATATAGTTGTACACTTGATCTGATGGACCGTTTAATTCGTTTTCGGCTTCTGCCCAACTTAACAGTACTTCTGCATAACGGAATATGATAACACAGGCAGCTGTATTCCAAATATTAGAATACTGTTCGTATGGATCTAGATATTTGGCCCATGTTAAAGCTGTTTTTGAGGCATTGTCTGTATAAGTAGGAAAGTTCTTGTTTTTTGAACCGTCTGCCAGCTTCTCATCCAGTGTATTTAATATCTTTCCTCTCCATTCTTGTCCGGGATAAAGAATAGTCATATCCATGCGCGGGTCACGATTGGCAAAAGGATGTTTGGCATCATAATAGCCTGTAGCTTCCTCTTTAGTCAAACCATTGTCCATTTCATACATGTCTACCAAATTTTGAGTAGGAACAATTGAAGACCATCCTGCATCATCATTATTATACATTTGACCGATAACGCCCAGTCCGAAGACACTTTCGAGGCGTTGATCTGACAATATGATTTCTTTAGAATCTACACCTGTCAGTTTGAATAAGTTTTCATAATCAGAATCCAGTTCGTATTGTTTTAAATCGATGATAGCCTGAGCTGCATCTTTTGCTTTCTGCCAGTCACCGTAATACAATGCTTCGCGCATTTTGGTTGCCAAAACTGCTCCTTTGGCAATACGTCCGCGTGCTGCCGGAGTGGTGTTGATGGCTGTAAGTGCATCGTCCAAGTCCTGTGCTATCTGTTCGCGTACTTCTGCTTCCGTATTACGCGGTACCTGTGCTTCTTCGGCCGTAGTATAAGAACCGATGATAGGTACACCGCCATACCACCAGTTCATAATGAAATATCTATAGGCACGGATGGCTTTGGCTTCTGCTATCAGTTCTTCTTTCTTACCTGCAGTAGTGAATTCTACATTGTCGATGTTTTCTAACACTGTATTACAACGGCGGATAATGGCAAAATCATAGAATGAAGCACCTGTGTTACCGCTGGATAAGGAACCGTCTCCCCAAGGACGCCATCCTTCCCATGAAAAATTATTGTAACCTATGTCGGAACCGCAATCTAAATAAAGAATGGACGATGGATCTAATAATCCATTGTAGCAACCTACTACAAAACTCTCGGCATCAGTTTCTGTTTTCCAGGTTGTTGCAGGAGAAAGGGCATCTTTCGGAGCTGTATCCAGAAAATCTGAACATGAAGCAGACAGCAATGCGATACCTGCTAATAAATATGTTGATAAACGTTTCATATTATTCTGTATTAATTAAGTGATTATAAAAAGTTTAGAATGTAATGTTGACTCCGAATGAATGTGTTTTATTCAAAGGATAACTAGACAGACGTTCACTGACAGTTTCAGGGTCTACATTGATTGGCATATCGTCAAATGTCAGTAGGTTTTCTGCTGAATAGTATACACGCAGATTCTGAATTCCCCATTTCTCTATCCAATTTTTAGGAAGAGTATAGCCTAATTGTATGGTTTTCATACGGAGATAGCTTGTGTCCATAATCCAGAAATCGGAAAGTACATTCGAAGCTTCACTTGGAGATACACGTGCTTCTGCTATGCGTGGCATGCTTGCATTTTTGTTTTCGGGTGTCCAGCTATCCAACCAGGCAGTTGACGGATGTCCTGCGCTACCGGAGAATTCACCGAATGCTTCCTTGGTAAATGCATATCCTACACCGGCAGCACCATTGAAGTTCATTGACAAGTCTATGTTCTTATAACCAACATTGATATTGAAGCCAAATGTGAATTTCGGATCTTTGGTTCTATAAAGCTCGCGGTCATCAGCCGAGATTTTACCGTCACCGTTTGCATCTACATAGCGTAAGTCACCTGCCTTGAAATCTTGTCCGAAAGGATATCCGTCCATTGCAGAGTATTTGGCTTGCCATGCAGCAGCTTCTTCATCAGACTGAAAAAATCCGTCTGTGCGATATACGAACCATGAATTAATGGGAGAACCTACTTCGCGCATAAAACTGCCGTCAGCCATACGGTCTACTCCACCTAAATTTTCAATGGTATTCTTGTTGTAGGCAAAGTTTCCTGAAACACCGAAGGTCCAATCGTTCCATGTATCGTTGTAGGCCAGTTGAACTTCAATACCACTATTCTTCATTGCACCTACATTATCTTTGTATGCACCCAAGGCAAACTCTTTAGGAACGGAGACATTCATGATGATATCTGTGGTCTTTCTGTTGTAGTAGTCAATAGAACCGGTCAGCTTATTGAATAAAGTGAAGTCTATACCGATACCCCAAGTGGTAGCTTTTTCCCAAGAAAGAGAAGCCATTTTGTATGAACCTTGATAGTATCCTGTCACTAACGAACCTCCGAACGGATAGTTGGCGCCGAGGTTGTATGTATTCATCCATGGATAGTAGTCTCCTCCGGTCGGAGTACCGTCTCCCAAAGCATCCTGGTTTCCCAGCTGACCCCAAGAACCGCGAATCTTAAGGCTTGACAACCAACTGTCTCTTAAGGTTTCCATAAATGATTCTTCACTGATGCGCCATGCACCGGAGAATGAAGGGAAGTATCCCCAACGGTTGCCCGGAGCAAAACGAGAAGATGCATCGGCACGGAAGTTAGCTTCGAATAAATATTTTCCTTTATAATCGTAGTTGATACGACCAAAGTATGACAACATATTCAATTCTCGTGTAAAACCACTATTGGTTTGAGTAGCAGTTGCACCTGCATTCATATCGTCCAATTCATTATTTGGGAAATTTTCACGGTACATATCATTGTAGCGTACATCGTATGCTTCTGCATGATAACCTAACATTGCTTTTAAGTTGTGATCACCAAATTGCTTGTCGAAATTCAACAAAGCATCAAAGTTATACCGGGTCCAGTTTGTAAATGACTCAGTTAAGCTGTTAGGACGTGCGGCCTGTGCCGGGTCATTATTGATTTTCTTTACGAAAGCCTTGTAGTGTTGGTCATCATTAACATAAGCTCCCGATACGGTTGCTGTAAGGCAATCCAAAATTTTGTAATCAACAGACAACATACCGGTAAAGTTCTGGTTATATTTATCTACTGTAGATTTTGAATCCAACCATGCAATCGGGTTACCGTCATTTGTTGAACCGTAAGTTCCATCTTCATTCTTGATAGGAATCATCGGGCTTAGGATGTTGAGCTGACGGATAATTTGGTCTGAAGAACCACCACCATAGTTTGAGTTAGGGTCTTTATAATCATTCTTGATATAGGACAAATTCATACGCACATGCCATTTCTTGGTTATATCTACGTCTAAATTCATACGTCCGTTGAATTGGCTTCGCTCTGAATTCGGAAGGATACCGGTCTGTCCCAAATAACCGACAGAGGCCATATATCTTGCATTCTCTGTACCACCATTGATGCTTACATTGTGCTTATGCAGAACACCTGTTTTATAGGCAGCATCATTCCAATCGGTATTAGGATGTCCGTATGGGTCGGAACCATTCTCGAATAAACGGATGTCTTCGTCCGAATAACGATGTGGGTTATTATTATCATCGTCAATGCGATTGTACAGTCTGGCATAATCGGCAGAGCTTACACGGTCAATGGTTGCCGTTGCATTTTGAATACCGACATATCCATTGTACGAGATACGGGGAGCACCGGTTTTTCCGCGTTTGGTGGTAATCAAAATTACACCGTTAGATGCTTTAGAACCATAGATAGCTGCAGAAGAAGCGTCTTTCAATACGGAGATACTTTCAATATCATTCGGGTCAAGGTCATTCATGGAACCACTTTCTACACCGTCAATCAAGATATAGGGAGATGCATTATTCAACGTTCCTACACCGCGGATTCTGATATTACTTCCGTCTTCACCGGGACGTCCCTGACCTGCAGTAATTGTTACACCCGGCATCAAGCCTTGCAAACCGCTTGATACATTCGAAATAGGGCGATTGGTTAACTCATCGCTGTTTACTTGTGCAACGGCACCGGAGAGGTTAGCCTTTTTCTGTATACCGTAACCTACAACAACAACTTCACTCAGGACTTCTGTGTCATCTTTCAACACTACATTGAGAGTCCCACCATTCCATTTGACTTCTTGTTTTTGATACCCTACATAGGAGATTACGATGATATCTCCTTTCTTCACGTTAGTTAAGGCGAAATTACCTTCAAAGTCGGTAATTGCTCCGTTGGTGGTTCCTTTCACTATTACAGAAGCACCAATAATGGATTCTCCCGTGGCGTCTTTCACAATACCTTTACATGTTTCATTTTGTTGTACGATAGCAGAAGAGTTAACTTCGGAAGCTGTAACAGCAGAAATGGTTCCTGTAGAGAATGTTCCCAAGAACAATAACATGCTAACTGATTTCAGTCGTTTTAACATAATATTGAATTTTAAAGTGTTTGATTGAAATTCAAAGTTCTAAAAGGATAAGTTCTTCTAGAACTATGTTTTTTCAATATGATTTAGATTAATGGCGCAAATATATAATATTTTTAAAAAAGACCAATCATTTTTGAAAACTATCTTTGTTTTTCTCTGTAATTTAACAATTAAACTATAAAAATATCTAATTAAAGGGGTACCCTAAAAAGACTTAACTATTTAGTTGGTAGAATTTTAGTAATATAATGATAATACATAAAACTTTTTTTTACTCATAATTTATATATGAGTTTCCATGTAAAGCCGTTATAAACAATAGTATAATGAAAAGGGGATTAATAAAAACGAATAGAATATCGGTAGAAATATTATCTTTTTTCCTCATTTATTGTGATTTACAGTATAAATAATCCAAGGATCTATTTAATACAAGCATTGATTATCAGCAGATTATAAAAAGGAATAGTTCTAGAAGAACTACGTTGATAGTAACTTATTTATTATCTTTAAATTAATACTTTATGTTAAAGAGAGTCAAGTCGGTCAGTATGCTGCTATTTCTTATGGCTGCATCTACAGGAAGCATGAATGCTGTTTCAGCTCCTGCAATAGCAAGCTCAAATGCTATTGAGCAACAGACCGAAACCTGTAAAGGAGTTGTAAAGGATGCTATGGGTGAAACAGTCATCGGTGCGTCCGTAGTAGTAAAAGGTACAACCAATGGTACTATTACCGGTATCGATGGTGATTTTACCTTGAGTGGAGTTTCCGAAGGAAGTATTCTTGTTATTTCCTATGTAGGTTATGTTACCCAGGAAGTAAAATTCAATGGTCAACCACTTAATGTAATCCTGAAAGAGGACAGTCAAACATTGGAAGAAGTTGTCGTAGTAGGTTATGGTGTACAAAAGAAAGCTAATTTAACAGGAGCAGTTGCAACTGTAAATGCAAAAGCATTGGAAAGCCGTCCCGTGTCAAGTGTTTCTGCAGCTATAGCAGGACAAATGCCTGGTGTAACAGCTATTCAGAGTTCAGGTGCTCCGGGTGGTCAAGCTGCTGATATTACTATTCGTGGTAAGAACTCTATCAATGCAGCCAGTCCATTGGTTATTGTAGATGGAGTACCGGGTAGTATGAATACAATTGACCCAAATGATATTGAAACATTTACAGTTTTGAAAGATGCTGCTTCTGCTGCTATCTATGGTGTACAGGCTGCGAACGGTGTAATCTTGATTACTACTAAACAGGGTAAAAAAGGAGAAAAGGCACGCGTAACTTATTCCGGTAATGTATCTTGGTCTTCTCCGGTAGCAAAACGTGAATTAGTGAATGCTTATGAATATGCTGTTTTATATAATGAAGCAACTTTAAATGAGAATCCTAATGCTACATTGATGTTCTCTCCGGAAGAAATAGAAGACTATCGTACCGGAGCATTACCCAGCACAGACTGGTATGAAGCAGCTATTAAAAAGAGTGCTATAGAAACAATGCATAATGTTTCTATCAGCGGTGGTACTGAAAAAACAACGTACAATGCTTCATTAGGTTATATTTATCAGGATGGTTTGACTGCTGATAATGATTATTCTCGATTCAATGCCCGTATGAATTTGAATTCGGAAATCAATAAATATATAAAGGTAGGTATCAATGCATCCGGTTATAGAGGTGTTTCTAATGATGCATGGAATGGCTTTGTATCTGTTTATCAAGGTGTAACTCGCGAAAAGCCTACTAATAAAGTTTATAACGAAGATGGTTCTTATACTTATTCCGGTGTAGATAACCCGGTTGCTATACAAGGAGACAAGTCTGGTTTCAAACGTAATACACAACAGGAAATAAATCTTACAGGTCATGCTACTATACAGATTTTACCTGAATTGAGTATTAAAGGTGTATATTCAGTACGTAATTATACCAGTAACCAAGATGGTTTTAAAAAGCATTTCACTTATGGTAGCGGAAGCAATGCGTATGATTCCGGTTTGCGTGAAGGGTATGATAAATATTATAACCACAACTATTACACCGGACAAGTCTTGATTAACTTCAACAAGAGTTTTGGCAAACATAATATCAGTGCATTAGCGGGTTTTGAATCTTATGAACATATTTATAAGTATACAGAAGCTACTCGTCAAGGTGGCGGTAGTGATGAGTTGCCTGAATCTCTGAATACATTAGACCAGTCTTCACAAAAAAATAAAGACGGAGGTTATGAAATGGCTCGTTTGTCTTATTTCGGACGTATCCAATATGATTATGCAGGTAAGTATCTGTTTGAAGCTAATTTACGTAGTGATGCCTCTTCACGTTTCCCGAAAGATAATCGTTGGGGAGTATTCCCCGCATTCTCTGCAGGATGGAGAATTTCTGAAGAAGCATTTATTAAAGACAATGTAGACTGGCTGAGCAATTTGAAGTTACGTCTTGGTTGGGGTAAAACCGGTAATGAGGAATTGAAATCCGATGATATTTATCCGGCAGTACCAACATATACATATAATATAGCTGACAATGCTACTAAATATTTATTCAACAATACTTTGTACTCAGCTATATATGAAGCTCGTTATGTAAACAATAATTTGAAATGGGCAACGGTTACTAACTATGAATTAGGTTTGGAAGCCGGTTTCTTAAACAACATGATTAATTTTGAATTATCTGTTTATAAGAAGAAAACCAATGATATGTTGCTGTATCTTCCTATTCAGGGAGTTATCGGTATGAATGCTCCGGCACAGAATATTGGTAGTGTGCAGAATACCGGTTTTGATTTCTTGATTAACCATAACAAGCAAATTAATAAGGACTGGAACTATTCTGTATCATTGAATGTATCTTATGTAAAGAATGAGATTACGGATATGGCAGGTACAGAAGGTCCGACAAGTAACGACAAGATTTGGAATCTGGAAGGATATCCTATCGGTTCTTACTACGGTTATGTAGCCGATGGCTTCTTTAATACAGAAGAAGATCTTCTTAACTGTCCGAAACGTTTGGCTGACGGTCAGGAAAAATTAGGTGATATCAAGTACAAAGATTTGGATGGTGATAAGAAAATTACAGAAAAAGACCGTACTGTTATAGGTAAGAATTTCCCAAGTTGGACCGGAGGTTTGAATCTGAGTGTAGGTTATAAGAATTTTGATCTTTCTGCTTTATTCCAAGGAGCATTTGATGTAGACGGATACTACACCGCTGAAGCTGCTTATGCATTTTATAATGGTGCAACTGCTTTGAAAAGACATTTGGATCGTTGGACTCCGGATAATCACAATGCTTCTTACCCCCGTGTTACACGTTCTAGTCAAACAAACTTTGTAACATCTTCTTTCTGGCTTCAAGATGCATCATACGTTCGTTTGAAAAACCTTACTTTAGGCTATACATTACCTCAAGCATGGTTAACTAAAGCCGGTATCGCTAATGCAAAGGTATTCTTAACCGGTGAAAACTTATTTACTTTTACAGGTTTGGACGGTGGTATCGACCCGGAAGAAAGCAATGAACGAGGATGGTCTTACAGTAACGTTAAAAAACTGTCTGTCGGAGTAAAACTTTCATTCTAATATTTCAAATAAAACAGTATAAATAACATGAAAACAAAATTTTTACATATAGCAACGGCCTTATTATTTGCAGGATTCACTTCTTCATGTAGTGATTTCTTAGACCGTTATCCATTGGATGAGCTATCTGATAGCAGTTTCTGGAAAACAGAGAATGATGCGATGATGGCCGTAACTGATATTTATGGCTGCCTGCCTACATGGGATCAAGACGAAGATATCAATTCAGATAATGCAGTTCATGGCATTAAATGGGCTGCCGGTAACATATCAAAAGGTATTTACGATCCGATGGACCAAAGCTGGGCGGGTAGTTATACTCCGATTCGTCAATGTAACTTGGTATTGGAAAAAGTAAAAGATATCGAAATGAGTGACGAATCACGTAAAAAAATTGAAGGACAGGCTTATTTCTTCCGTGCATTTGTATATTTCAATTTAATCCGTTCTTTTGGTGATGTTCCTTATATTGATAAACCATTGAACTTAACGGATGTAGAAGATATCACTCGTACTCCACGCGAAGAAGTGTATGCAAAGGTTATGGCGGACTTTGACAAGGCAATTGAATATTTGCCTGAAGAATGGGATGCCGCAAATACTCCTCGTGTTACCAAAGGAGCTGCCTTGGCTATGAAAGCTAGAGCTGCTTTGTACTATAGTAACTGGCAAGTTGCAGCAGATGCTTCTAAGGCTGTAATTGATTTAGGTAAATATGAACTTTATGATGCCGGAAATACCGGTAAATATCAGGAGTTGTTTTGGGAAAAATCAGATGGATGTGATGAAAATATCTTGTATGTACAATTCAACTACCCTGATAAAACTCACTACTTGATTGGTTGGGAATGTTTCCCTACTTTAGGTTGGGGAGGTATGAATCCTACTCAGAGCTTGGTTGACGCATTCGAAGATAAAGACGGTGCTCCTATCAGTAAATCTACAATTTATAATGAAAAGGAGCCGTTTAAAAATCGCGACCCTCGTTTGGAAGTCAATGTACTTCATGACGGAGAAGAAATGTATGGTGTTACAATTAAAGTCAAACCGCTGAAATCAAGTGGAAAAACCGGTATTGAACAGCATGGTGATGCTACAGCAACCGGATATTATCAGCAAAAATGGTTAGACCCAAGTATTGATCCTCAAAGCGAAGGTTGGAATATGGGCAAAGACTGGGTGGTTATTCGTTATGCCGAAGTTCTGCTGACTTATGCAGAAGCGATGAATGAGCTTCATCCGTTGAGCGCAGAATCATTTGATGCTGTCAATCAAGTTCGTAGACGTGTAGGTATGCCTGATTTACAAAATACAGACCCAAGCAAACCGACATATTGTGCTACTCAAGATGAGCTTCGTAAACGTATTCAAAACGAATGGCGTGTAGAGTTTGCACTCGAAGGCGGTAAACGTATGTGGGATATTCGTCGTTGGGGCATTGCCAAAGAAGTTTTGAATGCACCGTTCTTGGGATTGAAGATGAAACCTGTAGAAGGAGTAGTAGATGGCAAACCGGCAATTGTGGATTATATTCTTTATGAAGGTGAAAATATAAAATTGGCGGGTAGTCATTATGAAGATCATAACTACTTACTCCCTGTTCCTCAGAAAGAAATCGATTTGAATCCTAAACTGACTCAGAACCCGGGATATTAATAACATTATAATATCTACAAGCAATAATTTAAGTGAGGGCATTGTCTTATAGTAAGTGTCCTCACTTACTTTATTAAATAAATATATAAGATGAAACGATTGGTCTATACCCTATTTGGAGCTTTGTTTATCCTTTATTATATATGTTACCAAGGAGTGTTGTCGCATGTGCTTTACTATCACGAACAACATCATCTTTTCCTTTTTTCTAAATCTTATTTTCTGCAATGTGTTCAATCTGAGGGTTGGCTAAACTATATTACTAACTTTATTATTCAATTTTTCTATTATCCTATTTTAGGAAGTACTATTTTGGCATTCTTGTTGGCATCAGTCTATTGGTTGACAAATAGCATTATAAAAATAATAACCGGAAAGAATGATCTGTTGCAATTGTCCATTATTCCTTCCCTTATTCTTTTTTTCTATACAATGGAAGCGAATCATTCTCTTTCTATATTACCAGGAAGTCTGCTATGCCTGTTGATGCTCTATTTGCTTCTTTTGTTTATTCAACGTTACCGAAACGTATTTCCCCTCTTTCGTCTGCCTGGCATATCAAATAAAAAAATACGTATTTTATTAACTTCTCTTTTTTTACTAGGATATACAGGATATGGTTTTCACTATTTTTTTAATAACTACAATAGGAATGAGCGTATAATGTTAAAAGCCGAACAGTTTGTAAAAAGCAAAGACTGGAGAAGTGTGCTGGAGTATACAAAAAAATATTTAGATACCGGACGTTATAATCAGCTCATTTCTTATTTTCATCATTTAGCACTTTATCATACAGGACAGCTTCCTTATCATTTATTGGATTATCCACAAAAACAGGGAGTCAAGGGACTTTACTTCCCGTGGAACAGTGACAGTCGTGAGAGTGAATACGGACATATTCTTTATGAAGAACTTGGGTATATCAATGAGGCACAACGCTTTATTAATAAGCTAAAACAGTCTCTTTTCTATCGAGAGAAAGCTTTGCTACTTGAAAAAATTGTAAATGAAGGCAAAGTTCCCGGACTAAGAAATGCATTGGATGGAAAGGTGGATACTCCGGCACGGTTTGCCAATGTCTTGAATATAGGGCCGGAATTGCAATATTTATGTGAGAATGACAGCACCAACAAAATGGCTTTTGAGTATTTAATGAGTAACTTATTACTGAGTAACCATGTGGTTCGTTTTGTGAATAACTTGAAATTCATGTCATCTTTTTCTTATACAAAACTTCCTCGTATTTATGAAGAAGCTCTTTATATTTATAAATTAGGTGTTGGCGAAGAAGAGTTTTCAAAGGTAGGAATAAAAATAAGTCCGGCAACGGAAGAACGGTTTAAACGATATTATAGTCTTGTACAGAGCAAACAGTTAGGCACTTTGCAAAAGGAGTTCGGAAATACGTATTGGTTTTATTTGAATTATATCAGTCCTTATGGTAATAAGGTGATAGCTAATTAATGGGAAATTATATGAAAATACAAAATCTGCTTTACTATACATTAATTATTTTTTTGTCAGGATGTACGCAATATCATCAGGCAGAAAGTATGAGTGACCGATTACCGTTAATTTATCCGGATTATACGGATGTGACTTTCCCTATCAATATTGCACCTCCTAATTTTAGAATTCAGGAGGAAGGAGAGGCTTTCCAGACAGAATTAGGATGCGGAGAGGAAAATTATGACATTCTTATTCAGGATGACGAACCAATAGTCCGTATACCGGAAAGCGAGTGGAAGGTACTGTTGGAGAAAGCTGCCGGCAAAAAAATATATGTCAGAATTACTATTAAGCAGCATGGCAAATGGATACGTTATTCTGATATTCAGGATAGTATATCCGTTCATGCGATAGATCCTTTTTTAGCGTACCGTCTGCTTTATCCCGGATATGAACTTTGGAATGAAATGGGAATTTATCAACGTGACCTGACAACGTATGAGCAGACTCCTATCGCTGAAAATAGAAATTTTGGGAAGCAATGCATTAACTGTCATACGTTTAACCGAAATTCACCCGATACGATGATGGTTCATGTGCGTGGTAAACAGGGGGGCACTTTAATTTCCCTTAATGGTGAGATGGAAAAAGTCGACCCTAAGCCTGAAGAATACAGGCATGGAGCCACTTATCCTGCCTGGCATCCTTCCGGCAGATATATTGCATTTTCTGCCAATGAGATACAGCAGTTCTTCCATTCCTCAGGACAAAAGCCTATAGAAGTATCTGATTTGGCTGCCGATTTAATGATTTATGATGTACAGACTCACGAAACATTTACTGATTCGTTAGTTTATGGTGAACAATATATGGAAACTTTTCCAACATGGAGTCCTGATGGAAAACAGATTTATTTCTGTCGTGCTGAAGGATATCGTCAAGGAATGTCTTTGGACAGTATCCGGTATGATTTATATCGTATACATTTTGACGCAGAACATTCCAAACTGCATACATTGGAATGTGTCTATAAAGCATCAGCCCTTCGTAAGACTGTCTCTTTTCCGAGAATTTCACCGGATGGCAGGTTCCTTTTATTTACTCAGTCTGATTACGGCAATTTCTCCATCTGGCATCCTGAAAGTGATTTATATCTGCTTAATTTGGCTACAGGTAATATACGAAATATCGCGGAAATAAACAGTGACAATGTGGACAGTTTTCATACCTGGTCTTCAACAGGAAGATGGCTGGTCTTCAGCAGCAAACGTCTGGATGGGTTGTGGGCTCGTCCGTTTTTTGCGCATTTTGATCCCGAGACAGGACATTTTAGTAAGCCTTTCCTATTACCTCAGAAGGAGCCCGATTTTTATGATACCTTTACATATACCTATAACTTGCCAGAATTAATCAAGGCGCCTGTAAAGACTGGCAAAAAATTGTTGGAAACAATAGAAGAACCTATACATCGGGCTAAAGTCAAAAATTAACAGTTCTATTTGAAGAAAGCATATAAAATATTATCTTAATAAGAGTATGGGTTGGTTAATATTGCGCTAATGAAAACAAATAGCTAATAATCAACCCATTACTGTTGATTTAGAGCGTCCGAACGAGTAATGTACATAAAGTACAGAGCATGAAAAACAAATAAAAAAAAGCAGTCGGGACAAGCAACAGGAGACTATCCCTGCATTCGGTATGCAGAAATATTGTTGATATATGCCGAAGCGCATACGCATACTGCCGGATTTGATTCTCAGACACAGGCAGCTCTTAATGAATTGCGTGATCGTTGTGGTATGCCTGATGTTCCGACCAGCTTAAGCAAGGAAGAAGGGTTGGAGCTGATTGCAAACGAACGTCGTATTGAGTTGGCGGCAGAAGGGTTCCGCAGTGACGATATGTATCGTTACAGTGATGAATATTGGAATAAACATATCAACAATGTAGAAATTGCAGCTCCTGATGGTGATAATATTATCACTATGAGTTGGAATCCGCGTATGCACTTGAGACCTATTCCTCAAACTGCAATCGACTTGAATCCGCTTTTGGCTGATGACCAAAATCCCGGTTATTAAAATCCTATAAACGTTTTATATAATAGGGTTAATTATATAAATAAGAAAGCCGGCTGAATGATGAGAAATTCAGTCGGCTTTTTAATTTTATCGGTATGTGCTGACTTTTATAGCATGATGAATTTCACAGCCGCCCAATTATTCTTTTCCCGGTAATGAATAAATTTCATTCCCAGGTTTTCCGCTTTCTCCCGGATGACAGGAATATCCTGTACATAGAATCCGCTCATGTAAAGCTCGGAACCGGCATGCATACAAGCTGCATATTGAGGCATATCCGCCAATAATATATTGCGGTTGATATTGGCGATAATGACATCAAAGGGCTTGCGTCCTTTTAATAAGGAGGCATCTCCCAATTCTACCGTAATATTATTAATCTGATTCAGAATAATATTGTCTTTGGAATTGTTTACACACCAGTCGTCAATGTCGATGGCGGTAACGGGATTGGCTCCGCGCATGGATGCCAGGATAGCGAGGATAGAGGTACCGCATCCCATATCCAGTACAGATTTGTCTTTTAAATCGGCGTCCAGCAGTTCGCTGATGATGGAACTTGTCGTTTCGTGATGTCCTGTTCCGAAAGCCATTTGAGGGTTAATCAATATTTCGTACTCTGTTTTCGGAGTATCCTTGTGAAAAGTACTGTGAATGCAACAACGGTCACCGATAACGATAGGTTGGAAGAAATTCTTTTCCCATTCTTCATTCCAGTTTTTATCTTCGGCCTCTTTTACGGTATATTCTACTTTTGCGTTAGGGATGGGAAATTCCGAAATCATTTCATCCAGTACTTCTTTATTGAACAAGGCTTGTTGGATGTAGGCTTGTATACCGCCTTCACATTCCACAAAACTCTCAAATCCGATATCTCCTGCCAGTGCAGATACTACATCATTTACTGTTTCATTGCAGGGGTGAGTGGTAAAGGTTACTTCTAAATATTTCATATGTCTTTGTTTATTCGATTACTTTACGGAGTAATGCTTCCATTTCATTTTTAAAAATTCCGGCTTCGTGTACTTTCACACCATCCACATAGAAAGTCGGGACATAGTAATAGTCGTATTGGTCGGCTATATCAGGATGTTGTGTTTCCTCTATCATTTCTATTTCTATCGGTTGGAATTCAGGGTACTCTTCTTTCAGCTCTTCGATGTAACGCAATGCCTTTTTGCAAAACGGACATCTTTCCTGATAAAATAATTTCACTGCTTTCATGTGGTTGTTTGTTTTAAGTT
>OHKT01000478.1_pt1 | contig 14292 bp, 13 predicted proteins | sample 1568871 | NCBI WGS metagenome assembly OHKT01 (sample SAMEA3879558, study PRJEB24766) | human gut metagenome | biome: human-associated habitat; feature: feces | place: USA | collected 1985/1987
GTGGACACCCTGTACTGGGATGATTTCCGTCCCCGGTGGGATTTTGACTGGGACGAGGCCCGGCGCCAGTTCCGGGAGGCCCAGGCCCTGTGGGGGGACCGGATCACCCTGCGGCTGGGGGCGGAGTTGGGCGACGCTCAGTACGGCTTTGACCGGGCCGTCCATATGATGGACGGTGCACCGGTGGATTTTGTCATCGGGTCCGTGCACCTGGGCGGAAAAAAGTTTGGCAACATGGACCTGTACTATATTGAAAAAGGTGACGAAGCGTATTATGATAGTGTCATCGACAGCTATCTGGACAGCGTTCTGGAGCTGGCCCGGTGGGGACAGTTTCAGGTGCTGGGTCACCTGACCCTGCCGCTGCGGTATATCAACGAGCACCACGGGGAGCATATGACGTTCCGCCGCCATATGGATCGGGTGGAGGAGGTCCTCCGCACTGTGATCCCCAAGGGGGTGGGCATCGAGTGCAACACCAACCGGGGAAACGAGCCCCTGCCGGGGCCGGAGATCCTGCGGCTGTACCGCCGCCTGGGGGGCGAGATCGTCACCCTGGGCAGTGACGCCCACCGGCCCGGGGACGTGGGCTGCTTCATCCGGCAGCGCCAGGAGCTGCTGCGGGAATGCGGCTTCCGCTATTTTACCACATTTGAACAGGGCAAGCCGCGGTTTCAGGCCCTGTGAACCACCCGAGAGGAGCATAGCATCATGAAAATTGCCATTGGCTGCGATCACGGCGGCTATCTGCTGAAGCAGGACATTCTCATCTGGCTGGAGGAGCACGACATCGACTTTGAGGATGTGGGCTGCTTCTCCACCGAAAGCGTGGACTATCCCATTTATGGCGAAAAGGTGGCCCGGCTGGTGGCCTCCGGCGCATGCGAGAAGGGTATCGTCATCTGTACTACCGGCATTGGCATCTCCATTGCCGCCAACAAGGTCAAGGGTATCCGCTGCGCCCACTGCACCGATTCCCTGTCTGCCGAGATGACCCGCCGTCACAACGATGCCAACGTGCTGGCCCTGGGTGCGGGCATCACCGGCCCCAACCTGGCCAAGCGTATTGTGGAGGTGTTTCTGAACACCGAGTTTGAGGGCGGCCGCCATGCCCGCCGGGTGGGTCAGCTGGACAGCATCCAGCCCTGAAGCATTTGCATGAACGGAGGTGCGCGCCATGACCACAAAAGGATATCATCGATACCGGGGGCGGAATACCCGGGGCAAGGTGGCGCTGGTCGTTGTGCTGGTGCTGATCCTGCTGGCGGCGGTGGCCTATCTGCTGACCCAGGAGTATGTGGTGTATGATGACGAGGGCAAGGCCCATCTGGAGCTGCCCTGGTCCCGGAAGGAGCCGGAGAAGCCCCAGCCGGACTCCACGCCTGTGCCGGATGATGTGGACATCACCCGGGAGGAGCCCCAGCGGCAGAAGGTGGAGGCCATCCACGCCTGGGAGCTGCCATACGGCTGCCTGGGCGGCGACCCCGGCTATCTGCTGACGGACCGGGAGGCTGTGGCCGTCAACGTGAAGATGTATGACGGGTCCGTGGCGTATCACACGTCGGTGGCCCTGCCGGAAGGCATTCTCACCGGCGGACTGTCCACCAGCCGGAACCTCCAGACCATACTGGACAGCAACTGTTATACCGTGGCGCGGCTGGCGTGCTTCTGCGACAACGCCTTTGCCGATACTCAGCAGGAGCAGGCGGCCCTGTGTGCCGCCGACGGGACTCTGTACCGGGATGACTCCGGCCGCCGGTGGCTGGACCCCTCCAAGCCGGAGACTCTGCGGTATATCACGGACCTGGCCAAGGAGTGTGCCCAGCTGGGCTTTGACGAGATCCTGCTGGATTGGTTCCTGTATCCCATCAGCGGCGATCAGTCGGCTCTGGAGCTGCCTGCCGACAAGACGGTGGTGCTGAAGGACTTTGCCCAGGCTTTGGAAAAGCAGCTGCCGGAGGGCACGGTGCTGTCCGTGGTGCTGCGGGAGACTCCGTCGGCGGACAACGGCGTCACGGCGGAGATGCTGGCGTCCTGCTTCGACCGGGTGTATGTTATGCCCGGCGCAGACGCATCGGCGCTGCCCAGCGGCTATGACCGGGCCACCCGGGTGGTGACCATGGCCGGCTATGCGCCCGAGAGCGGCAGCTATCTGGTGACCCAGTGAACCGATTGTTTCGAGGCACGAAATAAGTTTCCAAAATGAATAAAAAATCCTCCGATAAGCTGCAGAAAATGTAGCTTTCGGAGGGTTTTCTTTTGCGCGGTGCTATGATACAATATTCTCTTGTGAACAGATTCGTAAGGAGGGGAAAGCAGTCCCATGGAAAAAGAGAACAAATTGGGCACCATGCCCATTTCCAAGCTCATCATCAACATGTCCCTGCCCATCATCGCGTCTATGCTGGTGCAGGCCCTATACAACATTGTGGACAGCGTGTTCGTGTCCCGGGTGTGCGAGCAGGCGCTGACAGCCGTGTCCCTGGCGTTTCCGGCCCAGAACCTGATGATCGGCCTGGCCACCGGCACCGCCGTGGGCGTCAACGCCCTGATGGGCCGGGCTCTGGGGGCCAAGGACCAGCAGCGGGCCAACGCCGTGGCCATCAACGGCGTGTTCCTGGCGGTGGTGGACTTTGTCATCAGCTATCACATTGTGATAAAGATCATAGTTTATCCCCATCGGTAATGCATCCACACGGGTTACACGATCATTCATTTGAACTTCATCCAGATTGAAATTCTTATGAAGAACGCGTTTTGTCGCACTGATGAAATGACGCATATAATCGTGAATGTGGAAAGCGACAAAGTCAGCTCCCAAAAGTCCATTCAGGATCTCGACCCTTTCGGGCAGAATCCGGAAAAGTTCATGTGAAGGAAACGGAATATGTTGGAAATACCCGATATGAAGGTTGGGAAACTTCTCACGGAGCATGCCTGGCAACAGCATTAACTGATAGTCCTGTATCCAAACCCAATCATTAGGCTCAACTATCCGAGATATCTCTTCACAAAAAACAGCATTGACTTCCCTATATGATTTCCAAAAGTTTTTTTTATATAACGTATATGCAAAAAAGTAATGACAGAGGGGCCATAGGGTACTGTTGCTATATCCTTCGTAGTAATTTTTATACTGTTCGTCGGATAAGAATACCGGATGATAATTATTTTTTTCCAATTGACAGCAAATGTCATCTTTTTCCGTCTTTTGTTCTACGCAGACGCCAGGCCAACCAATCCAATGTTTTTCACAATCAACGTCCAATGACTTCAAACCTGTAGCCCCCCCTTCGCTTTGTGAAAAAACGAATTTTCCATCGGAGGAACATGTAATTTTTACAGGCAATCTATTCGAAACGATAAATAATCTCATATTTGATATAATATATATTAAAATAGGGCAAGATTCATGTTGATTTATGTTTATTATTGATAGCTAGATATTTACTAAAGAATAAGCCTGAGATACATTTTTCCAAATGAAAATATTTTCCCAAAATGAAAATTTTTGATGAACAAAGAATTGAGCAAGAAAATTTCTTTCTTGTTAATTCACGAGATTGGTGTCTTGTCTTTCCAAAAATAGAGAAAGCATACCAGAATGAAAAAAACTTTTTCGTTTTGGTATGCTTTCTAAAACTTTCAATTTAGAATTAATATTTTAAAATCGGTTGATATATAGTGTTTTATGTTTGTTGTCGTTTAATTGGTCTGATTTTGGCATTACCCTTATTAGTTAGATTTCCGAAGAAAATATCATTAATATTCATATTCGGTTGTCAGCTATAAGAAACAATGTAAAACGACAAAGAAATAAAATGGTATTTTTTATTTATCAGTTAGGCTCGCTTGCCTCTGTATGGGCAATCAGCAATTTAATAAAAAAAGATGTTCCTCAAAGGATCAAAAACAGGATTATCATTCTGTTACTAGTAACAAGCTGGATTGGCGTTTTGGGGTATTTTTTCATTTTGAAAAATAGGATTGAAAAATGGTGGCCTCGCAAGAAATACTTGGTCGCCCATAAATGGACATAAGTTTCATGTTATATATTATTGCAATTAAAATTGTTTTATGTGTACCAAAATCTTTTTCTCCATTCATTCTGTAAAGATTTGAATTGTTTTTTCTTTTTGAGCCGTGGATATAATTTATTCATGGCTCATTTTAAAGACTTGGTTCTAAAAAACAGGATACAAATGGGAAAGAATATGCGGATGAATTTTTTTAAGCAACGGATAACGATAGTATTACTGTTGGTGGTTGGCGTATATATATATAGTAGTATCAATGAATTCTATTTCTTTGAAAAAGATTATTATGAATATCTGCTGAATACTTTTGCCGGAATCACTCTTTTGACAGGGATCGCCTATTTGTGTTATCCCAAAAAGAAGGCAAACCTAAAAAATGAATTGGTACTGAATGAATACAAGCTGGAATATGAAACGGAGTCAACCGAATCACAATATTTTATTTCTGATGCAGATGCTTGGAATACATTAAGAAAACAATTGGCAACAACAGCTCGGGGATGTGCTGTTTTATATATCAAAGAGAATTGCGAATTGCCTATAATCAATAACACGGTTTTAGCTAAAAAGAGAAATTTCGATTGTTGGAAACCTGTCTGCGCTGGACAGATATCCAAGGATTTTGGCGAAATTTAAAATGATCATAAAAATTATATGGGAAAAATCTTAATCATCGATGACGAAAAACAGATGCTGGCATTATTGTCCCGTATTCTTGAGCTAGAAGGTTATGAGGTATATCGAGCGGCAACTTGTAAAGCTGGTTTAAGATAATTACAGGTTAATACCCCGGAGGTTGTTCTTCGCGATGTCTGTTTGCCGGATGGTAATGGCATCGAACTTATAGACCGGATGAAAAACATATCTCCCTCGGCGGAGATTATTCTTTTAACTGCTCATGGAAAGATTGAAGACAGTGTCTCGGCGATAAAAAGCAGTGCCTTTGATTACTTGGTAAAAGGTGATGACAATAACAGGATCTTTTCTCTTATCGCAAAAGAGATGGAGAAAGCATCCGAAGCATTTATTGTAGATATAACTACCGAAAAACAATCACACTTAAAAAAATAATCGGTAAATCTCCGGCAATATTAGAGGCCGTTTCATTAGCCCAAAAAGTGGCAAAAACGGATGCGTCTGTATTGCAGACAGGTGAAACCGGAACAAGAAAATATGTTTTCGCACGTCTGATCCATAATGATAGCCAGCGAAGTGGGTAGACTTTTGTCGCTATAAATTGTTCTTCTTTCAGTAAAGATTTACTCGAAAGTGAAATATTCGGACACACGGCAGGTTTTTTTGCCGGGGCAATTACGGAAACAAAAGGACTTTTTGAGGAAGCAAATGGTGGTACTATATTTTTAGGAGAAATGGATATTTCTTTGCAGACCCGGTTGCTGCGTGTTCTTGAGACCGGGCAATTTATGAAAATTGGTAGTACTTACTCTAATACATGTCGATGTCCGAGTTATAGTAGCAACAAATCGCGATTTGGAACAAGAAATAGTTAATGGAAATTTTAGAGAAGATTTATTTAACCGTTTATCTTCTTTCCATATCCATCTTCCTCCATTATGGGAATGGCGGGAAGATATTTTTTTGTAAGAGAATTCGTATCTTCTTTTTCAAAAAAATAAGGAGGGAAAAGCTTCTGATATCAGAAAAATACATGGTAGCCATAAAACGATACCCATGGAAAGGAAATGTCAGGGAGTTAAAGAATACGGTAAAAAGATGTTTAGTTGTTACGGAGGGGGAAATACTGGACTATCAATCTCTGCCGTTGCAGATGCTGGAATTATCTGAAAATACGGGGAATAATATTGGATTGGACCTAGCCAGCGTTGAAAAGCACCACATTCAGAAAGTCCTCCAACATACCAACGGATACAAACCTGAAGCTGCTCGTCTTCTAGGGATAGGGTTAACCACGCTTTATAGGAAGATGGAAACCTATGGACTATAATGTGAAGCACTTTGTTCTTGTATACCTGACAGGCTGCCTGTTTAGGTAACTTGTCTTTCTATGTACCTTTTCAAAATGAAAAAGCAAAACCAATATCCTCCATACTAACTCTTTCATATCATCTTTCTGGTTTCTCATAGGTATTTTATTTTTCAAAGGTCATGGCTGAGGAGGGAAAAACGGATGTTTACCCGATAGGAAACAAGTAGGCATCGGATGGCGAACGGATACCTACCCGTTCAGGAAAATGTCGGCATATTATTCCTGGAGGATAAGTCTTTCTCGTTTTTTCAAGTACCTTTTAATTACAGACTTTATATCAAAAGGAAAAGACTCCAGAAGCCTGAAATGTGAAAATAACTCTCTTAAAGACTGGTAAGGCAAACAATATGCGATTATCCTAAAATGGAAATATTTTTTTTCATTTTGAAAAGGATTTAGTATGTTGCATAACAAGAATGATTTTGACTATATGTCTAATAAATAGATAATTACGCATGAATTAAAACTTTTGGCACGACTTTAGCATATAAGAAAACGAAAAAATAAATGGTATTAACAATTTAATAAAAAGAAGTATGGAAGATACGTTATCATTTTTGTTCTTGTGTGCTACCGGTGTAGCATGCTATTGGTTTTTCTTCAAGTGTGTGGACTGGTTTGAGAAAATTTAATATGAGAAAGGAGAATTAAATTATGTTTTTAGCACTGTTTATACTTTGTGTAGTGATTTTCGGGTATTTGATGTATGTCCTGATTAAGCCCGAAAAGTTTTAATGGTAATTAGTTTTTAAAGTAAAAAGATGAACACAGAAATTTTAGGTGTAGCATTGCAGATATTGCTGCTGATAGTTATCAGCTATCCATTAGGAAAGCATATCGCCAAGGTGTACAAGGAGGGAAACGATTGTATGCGTTTCATGGCTCCGATTGAAAGATTTATTTACAAACTGGCGGGTATCAACCCCAACGAAGAGATGGATTGGAAGGTATTCCTGAAATCTCTGCTTATTATAAACGTATTTTGGTTCTTCTGGGGTATGATCCTGTTGGTATCGCAAGGATATCTTCCTTTGAACCCCGATGGAAACAGCGGACAAAGTCCGGACTTGGCGTTCAATACGTGTATTAGTTTTATGGTTAACTGTAACTTGCAGCACTATAGCGGAGAAAGCGGTTTGACTTATTTTACACAGTTGTTCGTCATTATGTTGTTCCAGTTCATCACTGCTGCGACTGGTATGGCAGCCATGGCTGGTATTATGAAATCGATGGCAGCCAAAACAACTAAAACAATCGGTAACTTCTGGCACTATTTAGTGATCAGCTGTACACGTATCCTTTTCCCGATGTCTCTGATCGTAGGTTTTATTTTGATCCTGGAGGGTACACCAATGGGCTTCGAGTCTAAAATGACAATCCCGACATTGGAAGGAGCTGAACAAACTGTTTCACAAGGTCCTACAGCTGCAATCGTTCCGATTAAACAGTTAGGTACGAATGGTGGTGGTTACTTCGGAGTAAACTCTTCTCACCCTTTGGAAAACCCGACTTATCTGACCAATATTATAGAATGCTGGTCTATTCTAATCATTCCAATGGCATTGGTATTTGCTTTGGGATTTTATCTGAAACGTAAAAAGTTAGGTTATGTGATCTATGGTGTGATGCTGTTTGCTTATCTTTTAGGAGTATTCTGTAACGTTCACTATGAGATGGCAGGTAATCCTAAAATTGACAAGATGGGTATTGACCAGTCTTGCGGTGCTATGGAAGGTAAGGAAACCCGATTCGGTATTGCAACATCCTCTACTTGGGCGGCATTTACAACGGCGGCTTCCAACGGCTCTGTAAATTCCATGCACGACAGTTACACACCGCTCGGCGGTATGGTGACAATGCTCCTGATGCAGCTCGGCGAGGTTATCTTCGGCGGCGTTGGCTGTCATAATTGTGTTCGGTTACTTTATAATGAAAAGGCTTGACGATTTTTTAGCAAATAACCACCACTTAATTGACGAAGAAATTGCAGAAAACAGCCTTTTTATTGCGTTTGATAATCCTATGATCTTGGATTCGCTGTTACCGCTATTTGAAAAGTTTTCAAAAGGAAAGCCGAATTGTCAGCTTCATTTCCTGTTTGGAAATACAGAGGATATATATGATAAGCTAAACAAAAATCACATTGACTTTGGCTTTATTGAAAACAATGCTTCTGCAAATGACGATACATACCGCTGTCTTATCATTTCCACAAAGCAAAATAGTATTATCTATGAGAAAGCAGGATGTACGATAGAACCGCTGGATCCTTCCGTAATTCAGACCGCTGTGATATGGAAAAAAGGCTTCAAATAATGCCTTTGCAAATAGCTTCTCTGATTTTCCCTTTTCAAATCAAGCGGTGATCAATGCGGAATATGTAAAGTAGAAAATACTTTTATACTTGTGATATATGTGATATAATAAAAAGTAGAAAGGGGGAGTTGTAATGCAATACTTTATAAATTCAAAAGACGGGAGTCTGCAAGCCGCCCAAAACTGCGGCGATAAAAAGCCGTTTTTTACATTTATGAGTACGGCGGAATTTCACAAATGTAAAGAACAACTACCGTATTATAAAGAACTTCTTCACTGTCTTGGATCGATTCGTTATTGTAAGGCAGAGGTTTTCAAAAACTGTATCATCGGAACATTACGCCTGCCTCAAAAAAGCGAACAGCGTTCACCGCAGCTTTCCTTCAGCTTTTATTTGACGGGACAGTCACTCTTATTTGTCGAAGATGTAGGCGATTTGAAATTATGGGTAGACAAACGGATAAGTATGTTTCAGGAGCTGAACAGTCCGGCTCATCTTCTTTTGCAGTTTATGGAGCAAATGATAGAGGATGATATTCTCTATCTTTCTCACATCGAGTCAGAAACAGAAAAAATGGAAGAAAATATCGGCTCCGGCGGTTCGGCAGACTTTTTCCCGTTGCTTACAAAACACAGGCAAAAGCTGTCCGAATTAAATGCTTACTATGAACAATTGACAGATATCGGAGAGTTGTTTCAATCCCGCGCGTGTTCTTCATTTGCAGACGATACCGGGGACTGGGAAAAATTTACCCACCGTGCCGAGAGATTGCAAAATCATGTTCAGTTGCTTCGTGAAAATATGCTTCAGCTTCGTGAGCTTTATCAGTCTAGGCAGGATGCGCGGCAAAATAAGATTATGGGGATTCTCACAATCGTCACCACCTTTTTCCTGCCTCTTACTTTAATTACGGGATGGTATGGAATGAACTTTGCTTATATGCCGGAGCTGAAGTGGCGATACGGTTATCTGTCGGTGATTATTGTTTCTCTTATTATCGCAATAGGAGAAATCATCTACTTCAAAAAGAAGAAATTCTTTTAATTTTTCCAACTTGAAATATGAGACTTACATGGGTGTTTATATGGATGAAATAAGGCAAAGTCCAGAACATTTTCTAAAAGAAATTGAAAAGGAGAAACAGAACCTAAACAGAGGACATTTGAAAATCTTTTTCGGCTATGCCGCAGGAGTCGGCAAAACCTATGCTATGCTGAAAGCAGCTCATTCGGTAAAGAGGCATGGTATTGATGTCGTTGCCGGATATATTGAACCTCATGCCCGTCTTCAGACCTCTGCACTTGTAAACGGATTGGAATGTCTTCCGAATCTTGTTTCGGAATATAACGGAATTACTCTTTCAGAATTTAATCTGGACGCTGCACTTGCCATACATCCACAGTTAATTCTTGTGGATGAACTTGCCCATACCAATGCCCCCGTGTGCCTACATACAAAGCGTTATCAGGATATTGAAGAGTTACTTAATGCGGGAATAGATGTTTATACCACGGTAAACGTTCAGCATATTGAAAGTCTAAATGACACCGTTGCATCTATAACGGGCATTATGGTACATGAGCAAATCCCCGATTCGGTATTTGATAACGCAAGTCAGGTTGAGCTTGTTGATATTGAGCCGCAGGAATTGATTGAACGGCTACAAGCGGGCAAAGTTTATAACCCGACTCAAGCTGAGAGTGCTACAGAGAATTTCTTTACCGTGGAAAATCTAATGGCGCTTCGTGAAATTGCCTTGCGCCGCTGTGCCGATAGGGTGAATCTGCTTACCGAAACCGTCAGAACGAAAAGTCACAGCGATTATCATACCGATGAGCATATTCTTGTCTGCCTTTCGTCGTCACCGTCCAATGCGAAAATTATCCGCACCGCCGCCCGAATAGCGAATGCCTTTAAGGGCGCTTTTACCGCGCTGTTTGTTAAAACCCCTGATTATCAGGTAATGTCCGAGGAAGATGTTAAGCGACTGCGAAACAATATGCATCTTGCAGAACAATTAGGCGCTAAAATCGAAACCGTGTACGGTGAAGATGTTTCTTATCAAATCGCCGAATTTGCAAGGCTTTCGGGTGTTTCAAAAATTGTGATAGGAAGAAGCTCCGCAACCCGAAAGAGCATATTTTCTAAACCTACTCTTACAGAAAAACTGATTGCAAACGCACCGAATTTAGATGTGCATATCATACCCAATACTGACGGTAAAAACACCGCATACCGTGCAAAAAAAGCGAGAAGAAAAAGCAAAAGTGTATTTTCGGTATCCGATCTTTTAAAAAGCGTTGCCATTTTAATTTTGGCAAGCTGTATAGGAATGCTGTTCAGGCAATTGGGGTTTGCAGAGGCAAATATCATCACGGTATATGTTCTCGGCGTTCTTGTGACCTCGGTCGTTACAAGGCATCGGGTTTACAGCCTGATTTCTTCTATTGTCAGCGTTTTGGTTTTCAACTTTTTCTTTACCGAGCCGCAGTTCACACTTCGGGCTTACAATCAAGGATATCCTGTCACCTTTTTAATTATGTTTTTGGCGGCACTGCTCACAAGCTCCCTTGCTGTGAAGTTGAAAGAGCATGCGAAACAGGCGGCAAAGGCGGCTTACAGAACAAAGGTGCTGTTTGATACAAATCAGCTTTTGCAACAGGCAAAAGACAAAAACGAAATCGTTTCCGCAACGGCAAATCAGCTTATAAAACTGCTCGGAAAGGATATAGTGTTTTATCTGACTGAGGGCGAAACGCTCGGCGAACCTCATATTTTTACAGTTTCGGGAGATAAAACAGACAAAGAAATAACGGGTACAAAAGAAGAGGCGGTTGCGGAATGGGTGCTAAAAAATAACAAACACGCAGGTGCTACTACCGAAACACTTTCAAGCGCAAAATGCCTATACCTCGCCGTAAGACTTAACAGCCGAGTTTACGGCGTTGTAGGTATTTATATAGGCGATGAGCCCCTTGATGCGTTTGAAAAAAGTATTCTGTTGTCCATACTCGGCGAATGTGCTTTGTCGCTGGAAAACGAAAAGAATGCAAGAGAAAAAGAAGAAGCGGCAATTCTTGCAAAGAATGAACAGCTCCGTGCAAATCTCCTGCGGGCTATTTCGCACGATCTGCGAACACCGCTTACTTCTATTTCGGGGAACGCAAGCAATCTTATATCAAACGGCAATTCCTTTGATGAAGCGACAAAGAATCAGCTTTATACAGATATTTACGATGACTCTATGTGGCTTATCAATCTTGTGGAAAATCTACTTTCGGTAACAAGAATTGAAGAGGGACGGTTGAATCTTCATATTACAGAGGATTTAGTGGACGATGTCATTACAGAAGCGCTTCATCATGTGAACAGAAAAAGCGTAGAACATCATATTACCGTCCAACATAAAGAAGATTATTTGCTCGCTAAAATGGACGCAAAGCTGATGGTACAGGTTGTTATAAATATTGTGGACAACGCAATTAAATACACGCCGAAAGGCTCCAATATTCTGATTAAAACCTGGAAGCAAGGAGATAAAGCCGTTATATCCATTGCCGATGACGGCGACGGGATACCGGATGAAATGAAAGCGCGGGTATTCGATATGTTTTACAGCGGAGCGAATAAAATAGCCGACAGCCGCCGCAGTTTAGGGTTAGGATTGTCGCTGTGCCGTTCCATTGTAAATGCACACGGCGGCAAAATAACCGTTTCGGACAATACACCGCACGGCACGGTGTTCACCGTTACATTACCTGTCGGGGAGGTAGAAATTCATGAATAAACCATTGATATTGGTTGTAGAAGATGATAATTCGGTCAAAAATCTTATTACAACAACCCTTAAAGCACACGATTACAGATACTTAACCGCACCTAACGGTGGCGGCGCCATTTTGGAAGCGTCATCGCACAATCCCGATATTGTCCTCTTAGATTTAGGACTTCCCGATATTGACGGTGTTGAAGTAATCAAAAAAATCCGCACTTGGTCGAATATGCCGATTATAGTCATAAGCGCACGAAGCGAAGATACCGACAAAATTGACGCACTCGATGCGGGGGCCGACGATTATCTGACCAAACCGTTTTCTGTGGAAGAATTATTGGCAAGGCTCAGGGTAACGCAAAGGCGGCTTAATATGATACAGAACGAGGCCGCCGCCGAAGCGTCCGTTTTCACAAACGGACAGCTTCGTATAGATTATGCCGCAGGATGCGCCTATCTCGGCAACGATTAACTGCACCTAACGCCTATTGAATATAAGCTTTTGTGTCTGCTTTCAAGAAATATCGGCAAGGTTTTAACCCATACCTTTATTACCCAGAACATTTGGGGCAGCAGTTGGGATAACGACATTGCCTCTCTGCGTGTTTTTATGGCGACGCTCCGCAAAAAGCTGGAGAAGGACGCAGATTCTCCCCAATATATCCAAACGCATATCGGCGTAGGCTACCGAATGATGAAGGTTGAATAATCTGTTAAACAGAAAATGAATAGCAAAAACTGTGCTGTAAATCCTTTTGATGTTTACAGCACAGTTAATTTTTTATGAAAAAATCAATTCATTATTTATGACTTCCTTTGCTCTGCTGCGGATATTGTTCATCCGATCAACCCATTCCATTTGATCGTCAGCCTTGAGTTTTTCTGTTACGTCCTCACGCTCTGCCATCTGTTTTACGAGTCGAAAAAACATATCTTCAGCCTGCTTATCCAGGTCAGTGAGGTAGCCGTTCAGTTTGCCACTTGTCAGCAGATTTAGGTATAACACCTTGCGATTTTGCTTGATATACCGCAAATGTCGTTGTCCCCAAATGCCGACAGGCTGTTGTTCTTCTTCGGGAAGTTTCAACAAGGAATGTAATAATCGCCTTGAAGTTCGTACCAAAGACCGTTCTTTTTGTCATAAATAACCTTTTCCATACTCACGCCTCCTTGTAGATCACTTTGAATTCTTTTTGCTTTGCATCAATGATTTTCAGTAAAACCTCGTCTACCGCATCGGTGTACTTACCATTAGCAATAATGTTGTTTCGCATTTCGTTCATACAGTCGACAACAATTCTATGCTCAAAATCATCAAGTGCTATGTAACTCTTCTCATCTCGCATATCAAATCCTCCCTTGCCAATATTTTAGCAAAAGTGAATGTATTTTTACAAATGTGTGATTTTATATTTACAAATAAAAGCCGCCTACTGCATTTACAATAGGCGCATAAACTATTATTCATTTTGATTTTTCATAATTGTTTTTACTGTATCAAAATATTCTTTCATTTCTTCGTCCTTAGGGTTGACGAATAGGGCAAAATTGATTTGTCCTAAAAGGTGATTAAGGTAATTAGCACGATTCTCCTCAATCCGCTCCAAATGGGATTCTAATCCATATTTCCTTATATAATAAATCTGTTGTCGAATCTGCTTTCTCTTTTCTTTAGAAATCTGCATATGAGAATTAACTACAATCCCTGTAACTTCTTGCCTTGCGTTGCTTCTGGCAACTCTTGTTTTCTCAGGATTTATAGAAAAACCTTCGTTATATACAATTCTCAATATTAAAACCATTCTTTTCGTTTTGTTAAGAAAAAATATAAAAAGAACCAAAATCTTCGTGACTTTGGCTCTTTTTTGTTTCGTAGCAGAGCATCACCTTGACGGCAAATCCGCCGCTGAAAAAGTAGAAGTTCGTCCAATACACATTTGGTGGAGATGATTCGGACACGGAAAAACTCACACTCTTAAAATATTTTCTTTTAAGGAATAAAAATAAGATTTCTTAGTGTATAAAGTAAATGCTTTATATAAATGCTATAAATCATAGTCTATACTACTATCCAATCTCGGCAACAAAAACAATATTGCAAGACAGTTAAAACTGTAAAACACCACACTACACACTTTATGCGTGTTGCGGTGTTTTG
>OHKT01000488.1_pt1 | contig 13869 bp, 7 predicted proteins | sample 1568871 | NCBI WGS metagenome assembly OHKT01 (sample SAMEA3879558, study PRJEB24766) | human gut metagenome | biome: human-associated habitat; feature: feces | place: USA | collected 1985/1987
ATTAAGAAACTTCGTGAAGATGCCACTCTTCCCACTTATGCTAAAAAAGGTGATGCTTGTTTAGATGTTAAAGCTGTAAGCATAGAATATGATGAAGAAATGGATTGTTATATCTATGGAACAGGACTTTCTTTTGAACTTCCTGAAGGATATGATATGAAAATATTTCCTCGTAGTAGTAATCGTAAGACTGATTGTTATATGGCTAATCATGTAGGTGTATTAGATAGTGGTTATAGAGGAGAATTAATGGTATCATTTAAACCTCGTACTTCTAAATGGGTTAGAGATATGATTGAAACTTTATGCAATACTATTAATAGAATAAGCAAATTAGCTGGTTTTGGAAGTAAGAATTTTAGTAATTCTTATATAGAATTTCCTTATAATATAGGAGATAAGATTGCACAAGTTCAAATCAATCGTTATCCTACTGTTGTATGGAATGAAGTAGATAAACTTGGTGAATCTGAAAGAGGAACTGGTGGTCATGGTAGTACAGGAAAATGATTGAATACAAAAAGAATAAACCAATTGAAGTATGGGATAAAGTAATTTCTAAGAAAGGAGATCTTTATTTTGTAAATAATGTAAATCCTATTAGATTAATAAGTCAAGAAGCAGAATTATTTCAAGGTATTAATGGACGTAAAGTTACTAAAAAAGATATAATAGAAGTTTCTGAAGAAGACTTTAAAGCTAATTATATTATTTATGAAGAAAGATACTAAATTAATTATTATTAAATTCTATACTATTAAAGGATGTGGAAGTTGTGTTCGTATGCAATCTAAAATCTTAGATGTTATATCAGAAGAACAATTTAGAGCTAAGTTCAAGATTGATTTTATTGATAGAAATATTCATCAAGATAAAGTAAGAGAAGATTGTATCAAAGATGTTCCTACTATCTTATTTCCTACTGGAAGAAGAGAAGTAGGAATAGTTAAAAAAGAAATACTTGTTCAACAATTAAATAAATGTTTAAATGAAAAGAAGTAATAAACGTAACGGATATATGAGAAGTATAGCAAGAAGAATTGCTAATCTTGGAGTTCTTAAATGTAAGAATAAATATCTTAACAATATTCAATATGAAGGAAAAGTTATTTATTAGATTAAATAGGAGAATTAAGAGATTTCTTCTTAATCTTGCTACTAAATATATTCGTCATTGTGCAAAAGATTCAAACTATATTAAATATGCTTTAAATGAATTTAAAATAGCATATAATGATTGGGAAAAGAAGAAATGCAAAATTTGATGTGTAATCAAATTCTTGATTTATTAGCTCTTCTTTCTACTCAAGGAGATAGTGGTTTTAGTTATAGATATAAAATAGAAAGATTTAAAAGACTTTCAAGTTTTACTCCATTAACTAAACTTACTTTTGAAGATGATGAATTTGAGTCTGCTCATGATGAATACCGTCTTTATGATAGTAAGAAATCTACGATAAGACAAAATAAAAGAGATTCAAAATATTTTCTTCATTCTGATGGAAGTATAGGATATTTAAATTCTATTACTAAACGTATTAGTCATTATATCGGTAAAGATATGATAATTAAGAAAAGTAGTGGAGAAAAGTATTATGGTGGTGTTATTTGGGTTCTTGATGAACTTTCTAATCTTCCTGTTTCATATGATATTCGTGTAAAAGATAAACATTATCCTAATGATACAATTACTTTAGATTGTTATGAGATTGAATATCCTGACGAATGGTTCGTAATTCTATGTTCTTCTAAAGAATTTGATAAAGTTCGAGAAAAATATGAAGTAAAGATTAACGATGATGATTTCAGTTCAGAACTTAGTTTTGAAGGAGGTATTCATAAAGATGAGATTATTAAACGTATTAATGTAATAAAAGAACATATGTATGCAGAGAGTTAAACTTAGTAAAAATGGAAGTACTTTTAATGGATGGTACAAAGATGATATAAGCAAATTACTTGCAAGAATACATGTTTGTAATCCTATGAATCCTGCATTTACAGATGCTCGATATGATAAACAAGGAAAGTTTATTGTAGAAGGCTGGACTATTCAAGGAGTAAATAGAGGAGTTGGTAATACAACCCGTTTTATAGATAATTGTATTCAAAATCTATTTACTACCGGAGAATATAGATGTATAGAAATTGTTCCTACTGCTTATTATAATGCTTCAATATGTGATTGTACAGATAAAGTTCTTAAACGTCTTAAATCTGAGCATCCTAATGTTAAGATAGATATTCAAGGAGCTAATATTAAATTAAATACATTTGAAAAAATATATTCAGAATAATTAATCTAAGTTATACATTTATTATAGTTATAAGCCCTATTGATAGAAATATTAATAGGGCTTTAAAATTTAAAATATTATGAGAAAGTTAATAGTTATATTAAGTATATTACTTGTTGTATCTTTTATAGGTAATGCAATACTAATTGTAGATATACAAGAAAGTAATAGTAAATATGAAGGTCTTAAAAGAGCTTCTAAATATAATGTAGAACAGATACGAAAAAGTAGAAAACTAATTGATTATTTAGAAGAAAAACTAATTATTTCTATTAAGTCTTCTGCATGTGATAATGGGAAAACTGTTAGATATATTATTAATGATGCAATAGATTCTATAAATAATTATAATTCTACAGCAATTTATTTCGATAATCCAGAGTAGTGCCTTAATGGTGCTACTTTTTTTAATATTGAATTTGGATTTATATAAGAAGATAGTAATGAAGATAGAAGTAGTGATAGAAGAGAAGCCGAGGCTATACATATCCTTTACAGGGGATTTTGCAGCAAACAAATGCGTCTCTCGCTTATTCTTAGGCTCATAGTGAGACTTTCTATATGAAGTTGATTACTTCTACATCCCCTGTAGAGGATAGTCATGAGCACGCTTATTTCGCTTCATTACTAAACAACAGTAGTGCTACTCTCACGAGCAACACTACCAACTCAACATTTAAAACCTATATTATGAACAACTACTATTTATTCATTTTCTTCTATTATATCTCCAATTAATGAACTAATACCACTAAACGGATTACTACGAAGCTTATAATATTGATTATTATTACCAAGATTCTCATGTTTTTGGAGTTGATTCCATATAGGAACAAACTTAACAAGACTTGTTGTTACTTTATTCTGTCCAGACTTAGTTCCAGATTGATAATATAAATCTTCTACTTCTCCAGTAATAACATAAGAAGTTACAGCCGATATTATATTGCTTGCATCTTGAACAAGACTAAATGCAGCAACAGGTTGTTTATACAGTTTGCTTCCTTCATTAACCATACCCCAAGGAGTATATTGAATACTCTCAGACATTAAACGGTCAGCACTATAAAGAATATAATCTGCTGCTTGAGTAGATTCATCATCATCGTCAAGCATTAGTTTACCTACTGTAAATAATGCAAGAGCTTTAGCAATAGCAACCCATTCAGCAAGAACTCGTCTAAGATTTGCTTTATCATAATCAGGAAGAATATTATAGTAAACATTAAAGTTACTAATAAAATCAGCATAACCTTTAACTATATTCTGTAATGCTTTAACTGCTGTTAGCTCTCCACTATTATCAAGTTCATAATACTTACTAAGTGGCATACGTAAAAAGTCTACTAATGAAACATAAGTTCCTTTATTTACTGTTTCACGAGTTTCGTTATATATACCATCAGTATGACCAAGACGATAACCGAATCTTTTTTGGAATCCCGGAACAAGATGTTTATGGAATTGCATTGCAAGAGAACCCCACCAAGTTTGTTGTAGAGTATTAGCACCAATTTTATCATAAATACCATGAATATGATGATTTACTTTAATTGCTTTCTCTCTAAACTCTGCAATATCTCTATTACTCAACGGACTATCTTTTCTTAATCTTGCATATCCATCTACAAGTTCAAATTGATCTCTAAATGTAGGAAGATTTTCAAATGTAACTTGTGCATTTTTCTCAGCTTCCTTATATTCATCAATAAACTTCTTGCGAACATCATTATCTATACTACGTAAGAAATCAGTAATAGCATCTCTTTTAAATCTAACATATTGTTCTTTATCTTTAAGAGAACTAAAGATTCTATTCATAGTTTTATCATAACGTTCTAATAACTTAGTATCTGTATCAGCTAATACTTTTCTAAGTATATTACCTCTAAGATCTTGTTTATAAGTAGTAAACGACATTACTTCTGGTTTACCATTTATTTCAGTAACTCTATGAGAGTACATCATAGCAAGTAATGCAGTATTTTGCATATAATGTTCACCACTACTTTGTTGAACATATAACAAGTTTTCAAACTTAGCTATTGGACTTTCACCTTCACCGTAACGTTCAGTTACCATATCAGATTCAATAACATTGAATAGTTTAAATATACCATCTGTTATATTATCTGTTTTCTCATTATATACATTAGCCATGAATGATAACATTCCTTGCATATATTCATTTTCAGCACGTCTGAAATCTTTATATCTAAAGTTATCGCCAGCAGCTTCTTCCATTTGAATCTGTGCTTTACCATAAAGAACGTTAGCAATACCTCCAGTAAGATTTAATGTCATAAACTTTAGAGAAACAGCATTACGAGCAACACGAGAAATCTTAGAAGCAACTCCTTGATCATATTCAAACTCGTTAAATATAAGTTTTCTCATTTGAGACTCAAAATGTTTAACTACATTAGAATCTTCTCCACTTATCTTAGTACGAACTTGTTCATTTCCTGTAATTCTTTCCATTATTCTATCTTTAATTGGAATACCTTTAGAATTACGACTTACAAATTCCATATTTCTAAGCTGAGCACTCGTAAGTTTCATAAGACGAGCAACATCATTTGTTGTATTATAAGTGTACATTGCTCCAATAAATGTATCAAGTCTTTCTCCAAGATTAGGATTATTGAGTTCTTTATTTTCCTTTTCTCTTTGACGAATCAATTCTCTATTCTCTGCATTAGTCTTACGTACATATTCTGCATAATCTTCATTGCTTTCTCCTTCTCCTTGACGTCTAAGTGGAATAAGTTCTATCTTTGATAAACTATGAAGCATAGGAGCATTAACTTCTCTTTTATTAAAGTTAAGTTCTAACTCAGATTTCATAGGAGTATCATACCATCCATGACTTGCAGCAAAATCATTCCAATAATCTTTAAACGTCTTATTACGATTAACATCACTAACAGCTTGATTAGGAAGATAGCCTTTATTAATATAAGCTCTATTACGTTTATCTCGTACTAATTCATTAAGAAGTCCATTAACTTCTTCATATAATTGTACTTGATATTTATTCATATTATAGTACTTATTATTAATATAAGTTTTACTACTTGCTTGAAGTTTATCTGGTTTATATTTAGGATTATTCCATTCTTCTTTAACTTTAGTTTGTAACCATTTAGAACGAGGACTATATTCGTAAGCATTAGGATCTTTAATCTTTTGAGTCTTCCATATAAGAAGCGGTTCATATTGTCCAGTAAGTTGATTAACTACATGATTATCTTTATACCACTTCTCAAATACTTCTTTACCCTGAGAGTTCATTTCTACATACTTACTTTCATAGTATTTAGTATTAACCCATTCAACATTTTCATCTAACCATCTTTCAGCAACATCTTCATCTAATTTCTTACGTTTAGCTGCATTAAGATAACGTTGTTCTTCATTCTTCTTAATATTAGCTACTTGTTGTTCGTTAAATTTAGTACCATCAATAATACCTTCTCTGTCATATTTATTTCTAAACATAGAAATCATATAACCATCAATAGGATTACCTAACCGAGTTTTCTTATATGCCTCACTTAACTTCTTTCTAAAATCAGAAGTAAGACTTTGATAAGTATTAGCATCTAACCATTCTTTAGCTTCTCTATATGTTTCAGATGTTTCTGGATATTTAAGATCTGACATAGCTCTATCAAATCTTCTTCTAAATTCTGGCTTTTCAACTACTTCTTTATATTTAGCGTCAAGTCCTCTACGAGTAAGATAATATTGATTAATAGCACGAGCTTCTCTATAATTCTCTTTATATTCGCCATCAACATCTATTTCGGAACGCATTTCTGCAATTTCACTTCTAATCTCATTAAGACGTTTAGCATTTTCAGGAAGAATAGTATTATAATCTCCATCTATCATAGTAGATAAAATATCTGCTTGCTCTTGCATTAATTTCTTTAGACGAACATAAGTCTGAGGATATTTATCTAATATATGATTAAGACGATTATAATCTTCATAGAAAACTTTCTTATATTGACGTTCTACATTATTAATAAGAAATTCTTCTTGAGCATCCTTAGCTTTTTTATATTTAATACCATTACGTCCGTTAGGATCAGTAATTCCAGCAAGTTTAACTTCTTCTCTAAGTTTTACTATTTCATCTACTAAATTTTTAGTATAAGGAAGAATAAGATTTCCATCTTCGTCTAATATATCATTAAGAGATACATCTACATTATTCTTCTTAGCATCTTCTATTATTTTATTTATAGCATCTCTAAAAGTAATTCTTCTATCACGAGCATCTATTTCAGATTGACGTAATCTAACCATTGCTTCTTTGAGAACTACTTGAACAATAGGAATATGAGTTTCTTGACTATCAGCAAGTTTTAACTGTGACCAATTCTCATCATCAAATGCTTCTGTAAGTTCAATAAGTTGAGACTTAATACGAGGATCACTTGAAAGAGAAGATATAACTTTATTAAAGTATAACTTAATACTTGCCTTAATTTGATTATCAAGACTATTGATCTTAGCAAATTGATCTTTCAATTGTTTAAGAACTTCATTACTTCTTCTAAGTCCAGCTATTTCTTCAGGAGTTGCTCCTTGTCTTTCAGCTTTAGCAATATCATAAGGTTCAATAGCTGCAACAGAACTATAATCTTCAATAAATCTATTAATAGCATCTATAAAGTTTTCATATCCTGTTCTAAGACTATCATCATTTAACATTAAATCAAATAATTCAGGATTATTTATAGAATAATGTTTATCTCCAATATTATAAAAATCATTTATATTATCTAAGAAATATTCACTACGCTTAGAAGTATAACCGTTAATAACTCTTAATGCAGCTTCTCTAACTATATCATTAAATTTCTCACTATTACTTACTCTAATATCAAGATTAGTAAACGCACGAGCTACTTCTGTTACTGCATCATCATTAACATTTCTTTCGGTACGTTCGATACTTGCAACAGCTTCTGATATATATTGATTAATAGCTTCGTCATTATCAATTAATACAGATTCTCTTACATCATTCTTAAAATGTTCGTAAGTTTCAATCTTAATAAGATTAGCACGAGAATAAGGACTTAATAAAGTTGCTTTAGCTACTATTTCATCTAATAAATCTTTATTATCTGGTTTATTATAATCACTAAGTAACTTAATATTATTCTTGCTTACTTCTCCTAAATAAGTTAATACATAATTAACTCCATCAATATTCATTTGATGATAAGTATTAGGATTAAAGTTAAGTCTACGAACTAAATCATTTTCTACTGATATAAAGTTTAACCCATTATTAATAACTCTTAAACTATATTGCTTAACTAATTCTTTAAGACGTCCATAAGAACCTGTTTCTTTACCATCATATTTAGTAGTAAGATTAGCTCTACGAATTTCTAATTTACGTTGAGCATCTTCAGTTTTAATTCTCTCGAGTTCAGCACGATTTAAACTACTTATAATTCCTCTTAATTGACCAGCTTCACTATTTTGAGCTATTATCATATAATTAGAATAACCTATATCTTCTAAGTTGTTTATATTAGTAATAGCAGATTGTACATCATCAACTACCATAACGGTTCTCTTAGAAGTATCAAAGTTATCAGTATCTATTATAGTATTACCTCTAATGATATTAGCATTAGTATAAGTATCGAGCCATATATCAATGAGCTTACGATTACGCATATCCTCTACCGGGGATAAAGCATCAACTGATTCATTAAGATTTCTTACAGCTACAATATCTCTTGTTATATTATATCGTGCTTTTTCAAGAGCAGGAAGATTATTTATAACAATAGGATTATCAGGCATAATATTCTCATTTGCTCTAATAATAGATTCATAAACAGAAGGAGCAGGAATAGTAAGATTATCTGGATTAACAGATACTGTTCCTATTTCATTAGGTTCTAACTTATTAAGAGGATAAATATAGAGATTATCTCCAGCAGGAACTACTCTATAAAGATTAAGTTCTTTACGTTTACCTTTAGCAGTAGAAGGATTAGTCATTAGAAACTTAACATAAGTAACCTCCCCTGTAGAGGACCTGACAGATTCTACTAACTTATACTTACTTGCTTCTTCTTTATCAATAATTGCCATACCATTAAACTTAAAGCTAAGAGCAGCATGATTAGATGTTCTCTTATTTTCAAATTTAACAATATCTTTACTCTTAGTATAAGAACGATAGAAAGAAGTAATAAGATTATCTATACTTTCAGAATAAACATCTACTTCTGATTGAAGGAAATTATCAAGAGCACGATTAGTATCATATATTATTCCAAGACCTGAACTAACTCCGTTAACAGAATTATATTGTTCTAAATCTTGATATAATATTTCAGTAGGTATAATTTTACTTATACTACCTCCACTAAATTTATATCCTTCAACTACAATAGCATAACGAACTAAATCAATAGCAGCAGTTTGAATAAATGGATTATCATTATAATAAGCATTTTTAAATAGCTGATACATTTGTTCATAACTAACTCCACTATCTATAATATTAATAGTTTGTTTAGAATGGCGTCCTTTAGCTGAAAGTCTATCATCTTTAATATTTACTATTAATCTTTTAAATAGATTATCGTCAGTAGTCGCAGTCTGTAGAAGAAGAACTTTATTAGCAGGAGTAAGACTCATAAATTTAGCTACGTTTTCTTCACTCTTATCATTAAAATCAAAATCAACTAAATAGGAACGATTATATCCAAATATACGACGTCTATTCTCATATTCACTTGCTTCGCTAATATCTATATTATAATTATTAAATAAATCATTACTGTTCTTAGTCTTATAAGTATTAGTACGAACAGTAGTAGCTTGATTCATTGCTTTAGTTATAACGTAATTCTCAAACTCTTTAACAGTAGCGAGATCTTTAGAATTAAGATAATTATTCTTTAGAAGCTTAAATGCTGAACTATGAGTTAAGAATAAATTAGAAGTAATAGCACTACTTGCAATAACTCCATATTTCAATTGATAATAAAGAGACGGATAAACTGATTCGCTAATATCATTACGAAGTTCATTTAAATCTCCAAATAATACTTTTGGATATATAGCATCAACAAGAAATTCTCCATTAACAGAACTTGTAAGTTTAGGAGATTCTTCTCGCATATTATCATTATTGTACTTAACTTGCAATATATCTTTAACTAACTTATCAGTTTCATTAACTGATTGACCAGCTCCAACTTTATCAGTATTAAGAATATTACTATGAATATTTATTTGATTAGCGATAGTTTTAAAATGTTGAAATGCATTAAGTACTTTAATTTGATATAATATTTCAGATTCTTTACCTCCTCTTAAATTATCATTCATATGAGCTTGAAGTTCAGAAACATCAAAATAATCAACACCAATTGGAATATATATTCCTCTTTCTTTTAATCTATTGGTTATATTTCTAATAGATTCAAACGGTTTAAGATTAATTCCATTAGCTTCTGCAAGAGCACGATATAATTGAAGTCTAACAGTATTTATTTCATTATTATTGTTTACTTCAAATATATTCTCATTATTATTGTTTACTTCAATACAAGCTGTAACAGCAGGCTGATTAATAAACAGAATAGCTGTTCTATAATCTGATCCAGCATCTACAATAGACTTATAAACATCAAAAGTATAAAGATTAACATTAGGAACACCACCTTCCTTAACACCATCGAGTATTAAAGCAGTAGTTTCAGAACTATAAACAGTAATAAGTTTACCTGTTAAGTTTCTATTATTATCTCTACTCCAACCAATATATTTATGATTAACAGCAACTTTATTATCTCGAACTTCTACGTTCACTATTCCGTAAGCCTTTCTAAGCCTTTCTGCGAAGTCTTCGGTGCTTTCCGATACAGGAGTATCATAAACGAATTTAAAGCCGTCAGAAGCCATGATAGTGGTCTTAGAGAGGTTACTAATAGAACAGAATCCATCCCGTTTTACGGAAATCGCTTTCAGTTGAGCACCTGCCATAACTTCGTCTCTATACATACTTTGAGCTTCAAAAGTATTAATATTACGATACCTATCTTGAGCACCAAATATTTCTCTTTTAGCAGCTTTAATATCTTCAAAGTTACTACTCATAAGATTTTCTTCCCACGCTTCTTTCATTTGCATTATACCGAGAAATGCATCAACTATTTGATTATTTCTTGCTTCTCTACTATTTTGAAGTTCAATAGGAAGTTCACTAAATTCTTCTAAGCTAAGAAGATTAGCAGCTTTAGCACGATTAGCTATATTAATTCTAAAGTTTTCTCTTAAATATTCAGGTATAAGTTGATAAACATTAGCATTAACATTTCTGCTAAGTTCTTGTTGTTCGTCTATTGTTTCTTGTATCTTCTTATATATTTCTGCAAACTTTCTAAAACTATCGCTCTTTATATCTTCTCCTACTTCATTAAGAATATCTACTATTAAATCTACTCTTTCATTAAATTTAAGAGTTTTATTTTTAAATATAGGAGTAAGAGCAGTTTTAATATTATTAGGCATTTCAGCCCATATTTCATCAGTAGATTTTATAAGATCAGCAACAGTCTTTTCAAGATAATCACTATATTCTTTATTAGAATCTTCTACTTCTTTACGTATTTTTTCTTTTAAATCTTTATATTCATCTTGATTTAAACGAGTTCCATAAAGTTCTTTAGTTTTTCTATCTACTTCTCTATTAACATAATGAACATATCTATTAAAAGTTCCTTCGTCTGAAAAATCACTATTAAATTTTACCTTATGAGGTTTTCCTTCTTTATCAAACCAAACATTATGATACATAGCGTAAACACTATCAATATCAAAGTCAGAACCTGTTTGAGTAACAAATTCATCAGGAACTATAATAGTAGAACCTTGAGCTTCATTTAAGAAACCAACAACTTTCATACGAACTACTGATTGTTTACCTTCTGTTGGAATACGATAACCAATCATATAATCTAATCCTGCTGATCTTAAATCATCTATTGTAAATTCATATATAAGATTACCATCTGCATCATATTTATTATAAGTTCTCATCATATGACGAGGAATCATAATCTCCATATAATTATCACCATTAGGATGATATTCAAGCTTACGTCCAAGACTATATCCATGTTTAGATTCAAATTCAGATTGTGTAAGACCTGCATCAAAATCTAATTTACGCATGCCTGTAGTAGATACTTGACTTGCATGAAATCCCGGAATAGTTTGACGAGTAATATTATTAGTAAATATAGATTGAACTACTGATTCAAGTTTACTTCTTACATTATTAATATAAGTCGGCATTAATGGAAGACCGTCTTTAATAGTAGCATAAGACATTATATTTGTATCAGCACCACGACTTGTAAGTTCGTCTCTAATAAGATTATAGAATTCAGTCATATCTAAAACAGGAGAACCATCTTCATAAACAATATCTCCATTAGAATACTTAACTCCTAACCTTTCAGCTAATTGATTAAAACTATCTATTATATTAGCATTATAATTATTAAAGAACTGATCTATATAGAGTTGTCCTAATTCAGTAGAATTAATATTATCAAGCATTTTCTTGATAATCTGAATACCAGCTTTATTCTCTTCATCCATATGTTGAGGAACATCTTGCTGTTTGTAAAGATTAGAATACCAACCAGTCTTAATACTTCCAATAAGTTGTTCATCAAACTTAGCTATATCTTCTTGAGTAAGATTACCTTCATTATTCCAGAAAGTAAGAATCTTATTAGTAGTAGCCTTCTCAGTAGATATAAAGTTAGCTTGAGCAATACCTTTATCTAACATCTTCTTATTAAGAAGAGCGAGTTCGGTATTACCTAAGAATCGAGGAATAAGAACATATTCAGCGTTCTTAATTTGATTAGGAACTTCAAGTCCTGTATTATTATCTATATCTAATCCATAATAGAAATTCTTTTGAACTTGAATAAGTTTACTAAGTTTTTCAAAATCAATAGGACGACTTTCATCATAAAGAGCTTCTATTGTATCTTTATAATTATCATATTCTCCAGATAAAACAGCTCTACGAACAAATTCATCTAAAGTAATATAAGATTGAGCATCAGAAGTAGTAGTTTTACCTCCAAACTGTCCCACAATAAAATCATAAACTGATTGTGGAACATTTGCTTCTTTTAATTGTTTCTCAATACTTGCAAGATTATTACTTGGTTTATCAATATCGTTAAGTGATATATATTTAAAAGAAGAAGTAATCTTAATAGTCTTATCTCCTACTTTAACTTCTCCAAGATTTTTATCTTCTGTATTATTAAGTTCATATCCTGCATATATTAAACCACCAGCTTGAACTTCTTTATTACGTTTAATAGTATCTTGATTATTCTTATAGAATTTAGGACTACCTGCAAATAGATCATTAAAGTTATTATACTGAATAGTATAATTTAAACTAAATTCAGTAACAAAATCATTATATCTTTCACGAACTTTAGTAGCTTGTTCAGCTTGTTGTTCTTTAGTTAAACCTTCGGTCTTAACATTATTAAATCCTTCAACGTTATTAATATAATCTGCAAAATAAACTTCTGCATTACGTCTACGCTGTACAAGATAATTATCAAGATAATTTTCAATAGCTTCTCTTTGAGAATCAGTAAGAACAGCTATAATTTTACCTTGTGCATCACGCCTAATATTAAGTGAGCCATTGCCATCACCCCCGTAAAGGAAATCTGAAATCTTATTACCTTCTCCATCTACTAACTCATTTACATTAGTTATAACATCTGTATTATCATTAAGATTTAACTTGTTAATATTAAATACATTACCTACAAGTTTATTCTTATCTATTATCTTATTTCCTTGTCTATGATAATTTAATTCAGCAGATGTATTAGATAGATCAGATACTCTAAATTCTTCTTTAAGAATTGGTTTAGCAAGTTCTCCTAACTTACGACTTCTTTCTCTTCTAAGAGTTATATTTCCATCTACTTCATCAGTTTCAAATAAGAAAGTAAGTGCTTGAGCTGCATCATCATATTCTTGTTGAACTATATTGAATAATGCCTTATAAATAGGATGATTTCTATTTATTTTATTTCCATATAATCCATCAATAGAAAGACGATAGCTTGTAATACTAAAATTCTTAGGAGCATCAGAAGGAGTTTGCATAAAATAACGACTAAGTTTAAATTTACCATTAGGATCAATATCGTTATTATTAACAAACTCGTTAAGAGCTGTAATATCCCATTCAGTACGAGTCATTTTAGAATAAGTCTTATTAGTATTTAAGACTTCATTTCTCGCACCATTAAATAATTGATAATCTAAGAACTTATAATAATCAGTAAGAGCATAAGTTCCATCAGCATTTCTTTTAAGAATACCAGGAATTATTATATTACCTTTACTATCTGTTACTTCTACAATAATATTAGAATTATTATATTGAGAAAGATTAGCTTTATTAGTAAAATACTCAAGAGTGGCTTGAGTATTTTACTAATAAAGCTAATCTTTCTCA